>Ga0190265_10000372_pt1 | contig 34013 bp, 24 predicted proteins | sample Popmic124T_FD_133135 | JGI IMG/M metagenome (GOLD analysis project Ga0190265, IMG submission 133135) | Populus adjacent soil microbial communities from riparian zone of Indian Creek, Utah, USA - 124 T | ecosystem: Environmental > Terrestrial > Soil > Riparian zone | place: USA: Utah | collected...
AACACCACCGCAACCGGGTGATCCCGCCCCTGATCACTGCGCCCGTCGGAGATCCCGGCGAACCGTCCCAGCAGCTCAGGGCCTTCCACCGCGGCCGCCGCCAAGCTGGCGCAGGTCGACCGCAACCGCGAGTCCACCGCCCGCCAATACGACCTGGTCACGCGGGCCGAGCGGCTGGGCTGGCCGCGCAGCGCGTGGCGGCATGCCGGTATCGGCGGAGGTGACCGATGAGTTTAAACCGCCCGCGGTCCGAGATACCCGCATCGGACGCGGCCTGGGCGGTCGTCCTCGGGCGGGTTCACCTCGGTACCGGCGCTCTCCTGGCCTCAGGCGTTGTGGTGCGCACGAGGGCGGGCAGCGTCCGGCTCGGCAACCACTGCGCGGTGCTGGAGAACGGTGTGCTCGTGGGCTGATGGTGGCGCGGTGCCCGAAGACGGTGCGCTGTCCGATCTCGAACGGATGGTCCGGCCTCAGCGCTCGTGTCGGCGACCTGTGCGGCCGGCAACGGCGCCATCCTCATGCCCGGCGCCCGGCTCGTCGACGAGTGCATCCTCGGCGAGGGCACCCTGGCGCCCCCGGCACCGTCATCCCGCACAGCACCGTTCTCGTCGGTCGACCACCCCACGTGCTCCGCACCGCCACCGACGCCGACCGCGCCCGCCTCGCCGCCCCGCGCGGCGGCCAAGTCGCCCTAACCGTCCCAGCACCACATTTGGTCCCGCCAGGCCTGCGAGGTGCTCCAGTCGTCCCGCAAATCGTGATCGTCCACGATCATCGCCGTGGGGCAGGGTCGAGAGCAGCCTGCGGACGTGGGGATCGCTCCACGCGACCCGGTACAGCTCGGCAAACTCGGGGAAGTCGCGCAGCTCGTCCTGCGGCGCGACGTCGCCGCGCCGCTTGTGGACGAAGTCCAGCACGGCCGGCGGCGGTCGTCCGTCAAGACCCGCATATCCGCCGCCAGGGACGCGGGGGCCGTGTTCGCCCCCGCGTTGCACAACCGGCTCACAGGGGGCAGGCGCCGAACTGCCGAGCCGGCCACAGGGACCCGGCACGGCGACCACGACCGGATCACGCCGACGGGATGCGGGTGACCGGGCTTCTCACCAACACACCGGCCACACCCGCCGCCACGGCGTTGCCGTTCACGGCCGCCGCGCCCTCGCTCCCCCGGCGTCAGCGCCGCCATCGGCGTCCGTCCACGTCGGCGGCGATCAGCCACGGAGCCTGCACGCGTCCAGCCAACGGACCGCGGCCGCGCCGCGAGCCGGCACGAACCGGCTTGGTGGCTCAGTCGTCGTAATCGTCCTCGTTGTCGTCGTCGTTGTCGTCGTCGTAGTCGTCCTCGTGATCGTCGTCGTGGTCATGCCACCGGTCCGTCTCGTGCCGGGTGATCGCCCCCGATTCGCCGTCCACCCGGACATCGTGCTCGATTCCCGAGTTCCTGATCTCGATCTCCCACCAGGTGCCGCGGTAGCCGCGCTCCCGCTCGACGTCGGTGACGTGGCCACCACCGACCTCACCGAGCGCGATCTCGGCGGCCTTTCTGTGGTCCACCCGGGCCGACTGGGCCACACCTGGAGCGGTCGGCACGGGCGACGGGCCCAGGACATTGGACCCGGACGCCGTGGTCGGCGGGACCGCACTGGTGGCGGCGTCACCGTCGGCGGCCGTAGTGCTTCCGATCGCGAGCAGCGCGATCGTCGCCAGGGTCGAGAGGGCGACGATCCGAGCGGTGTTCACGGGCGCCTCCGGTTCTCCGACGGTCTCGGGACGACATCCACCGTTGCGGTGACCCTCGGACCCGGCCGGCTAGCGTCGCGCTACTTCACTGCTAAGCCGGTCCTAAAGGCGTCTCGGTCCGGCGTGCCGAGGCGGAGCGCGACCCGGAACCCGCCCTGCTCGGATTGCCCCAGCTCTAGCCGGCCGCCACTCTGCTCTGCGGCGCGCCGGGCGATGTCGAGCCCGAGACCGGTCGACCCGTTGCCGCTGGTTCCGCGCTCTAGCACCGCGGCTCCCCCCGCTGGCCCGGGCCCGTCGTCGGTAACGGTGAGCACCACACCGCTGGCGTCGGTGACCAGCCGCACGGTGAACGCAGTGCCGTCGGGCGTGTGCGCGAAGACGTTACCGAGCAGGGCGTCCACCGCGGCGTCGAGGTCCGCCCGGGCCAGCGCGACCGGCACCGGTCCCGGCCGGACCTCGACGGTCATCGTCCGGTCGGTGTCCTCGGCGAGCACCGCCCAGAACGCGATCCGGTCGCGGACCGCGGCCGCGGCCTCGCAGACCGGCGGCCGGCCCGCGGCCGAGTCGACACCGCGGCGGCGTGCCTGCTCGATCGCCTGCGTGACCGCGCGTTGCACCCCGTCAACCCCAGCCCCGATGCGGGCCGCGTCGTCCGGGTCGGCGAGCGCCTCGGCGTCGAGGCGCAGTGCCGTAAGCGGGGTGCGGACGCGATGCGCCAAATCGGCCACGGTCTCCCGCTCCTCGCGCAGCAGCTCGCCGATCCGGCGCGCGAGACCGTTCAGGGCCTCGGCCACCACCGCGAGCTCGCCCGGCCCGTCCGTGGCCGCCCGCGCGTCGAGTTCCCCCCGCCCCAGCCGGTGTGACACCCCGGCCAGTTCGGCCGTGGACCGCACCAGCGAGCGGGCCAGATGGTCGGCGACCACCAGGCTCGTACCCAGTAAGCCCAGGCCCAGCGCAGCCAGCAGCAGCCAGGCACGGATAACCCCGGCGGTCAGCTGCGCGTCCGGCACAAAGGTCCGGATCACCCCGATGGCCCCGGAACCGTCGCGTACCGCGACCACGATCTCCCGTCCGCCGGCGACTGAACCGGAAGCGCTGTTGCCCAGCGCGGCCAGCTCGACCAGGGGGCTGCGGTCCGCGGGGGCGCCGAACCGAGTCCCGTCGGCCAGGAACACCGTGACATCGGCGTTCGCCCCGGCATTGACCTGCTGCACGGTCAGCGCCAGCGCGCGCCGGTCGGCCGTCGCCACCAGCGAGCTCAGTGCCTGCGCCTCCAGAGTCGCGCCCTGCACCGCGCGGTCCGCGGCGACCGTGCGTATCAACAGAGCCAGCGGCACCAGGAACGCGATGAGCAGCAGCGATGTCGTCGCCGCCACCAGGAGCAGGACCCGCGCGCGCATTCGCGCTCAGCCCCTTGGCGCCGATATGCGCACCCCGACCCCCCGCACCACATGGAGGTACCGGGGCAGCTGCGCGGTCTCCCCGAGCTTGCGCCGAAGCCAGGAGAGGTGCACGTCGACGGTCTTGTCGGCGCCGCCGTAGGGCAGCTGCCATACCTCGATCAGCAGCTCCCGCTTGCTGACCACAGTGTCCGCCCTCGCGGCGAGGTAGTGCAGCAAGGTGAACTCGCGCGGGCTCAGCTCAAGGTCGGCGCCGTCCAGGCTGGCCCGCCGCGCGCGCAGGTCCATCCGCAGCCCGCCGACCACGACCTCTCGGTCCGCCGGGTACCGCTGCTCGCGCCGCAGCACCGCGCGGATACGGGCGTCGAGCTGCGCTGCGCTGAACGGTTTGACCAGGTAGTCGTCGGCGCCGGCATCAAGCAGCGCGACGATCTGGCCCTCGTCGTCGCGGGCAGACGCGACGATCACCGGTATCGCGCTCGCGCCCCGCAGCATCCGCAGCATCACGGTCCCGTCGAGGTCGGGCAGGCCGAGGTCGAGCACTACGAGATCGGGCGCCTGGGTGACCGCATACTCCAGACCGGCCAGCGCAGTGGCGACCGAGTCGACGGCGTGGCCGCGCTCGCCGAGCCCGCGGATGAGTGCGCTGCGGATCGCCGGGTCGTCCTCGACGAGGAGCACCTGAGCCATCCGCGCACGGTAGGCTACCGACGGCGACCGCGGAACGGATGTAGTCCTGATCGGTCGGCCCTTGCCGTGTCTTAGGGCAGCTATAGGGTGCGTTCGGGCATCCTGACTCGGTGCCCGGCAGCGAAACCACCCGTCGGCGCCGCGCTCGTCTGCTCATCGCGACGCTGGCCTGGGTGGTCGGAGTGTTCGCCGCCACCGCGGTCGGAATGATGGCAGTCGGCGCCATCGGCGACGGGATCATCGGTACCGGCCAGCGGCCGCTGACCTCGCAGGAGGTCGAGGCCCGGCTAGGCGCGCCGGCGGGAGCGCGACCCGCTCCGGCCACGGGCAACGTGGTGCAACCGCTGGCGTCAGCAGCTCCTGACGCCCTGGCCAGCCGCGGGGGCACCGTGTTGGCCCACTGCCGCGGCGGCGTGGTCGAGGTGGTGTCGGTGACCCCGGCGCAGGGGTTCCGGGTATAAGGGCAGGACGAGGACGACCAGGACAAGGTCAAGTTCGAGTCCGAGTCCGAGGAGATCAAGGTCAAGCTGTACCTGAGCTGTGTAGATGGCAAGCCGGCCATCCGGGAATCGATCGACGACTGAGACGCAGCCGTGGCCGCTACCGGGTGGTCCGCTCAGGTCGGCCGCGGAGCAGCGCGACCGCCTCGAGTTGTGAGCTGACCTCGAGCTTGAGGAGGATGGATCTGATGTGGCTGCGGACCGTGGTCAGGGACAGCACCAGCTCGTCCGCGATCGTCACGGCACGATGCCCCTCGGCCAGCAGGTCCAGCACGTCAAGCTCGCGCGGGGTCAGCCGGCAGAGCAGCCGGCTACGGGCCCGGGCCGCAGTTCTGTTCCGGCGGTCCTGCGCCAGCCAGGAGCAACGTTCCTCGCCCGACATCACCGGTTGACCGGCGGCCGCATCGAGCACGCTGGCCACCAGCGTTTCGAACGGCACCGACTTGCACACCCGGCCGACTGCTCCGGCGGCGATAGCTGCCGCCGATTGGATCCCGCCGTCGGCACTGCCGCTGATCACCAGCACCGCCCAGCCGTGCGCGACGAGCGAAGCCACCGCGTTGGCCCCGTGCACCGGGCGGCCCTGGTCATCGCGTCCGAGATCGAGGTCTAGCAGCACAAGCCCGGGTTCGAAATGATTCGCGAAGGTCAGGATCTCGTCAATTGTGGTCGCGGTGCAGTGGTGCGCGGCGAGCCCGCGCTCGCGCAGCGCGCTCACCAGCAGGTCACGCACGAGCTGGTGGTCGTCGACTACCAGCACGGTGCCGTCGACGCGACGGGGGTGATCGGCGCTCACTGCGTCACGGGCTCCGACGTGCGCGGCGCGGAGTCGAGACAGCGGTCCGTGGAGTGGACGGGCTCCGCGAGCGACGCGTCCGGGGCCACCGGCAGCTCAACGACGACCGTGCATCCGGTCGAGCCCGGGCCCCGGGGCAGGATGCGCAGGTCCGCACCCTCGCCGGCCAGCAGCCGCCGGCTCAGGTAGAGCCCGAGCCCGTGGCCGCCGGCCCGTCGGTCGCGCACACCCCGTTCCAGCACCGCGAGCTCCTGGCCAGAGGAGATGCCGGGCCCTTCGTCGCGGACGGTGACCAGAATCCGCTGGTTGCAGCGCCCGGCGCCGACCCACACCGCCGATCCCGGGGCATGTCGCGCGCAATTAGCCAGCAGGTTGGCCATGACCCGAGCCAACACAGCCGGCGAGCCCAAAGCACGCAGCCCGGTCTGCGCCGGCTCCACGAGGATTTCCGCGCCGGTGGTCCGGTGGGCATTCACCAGCTTGTGCAGCTCGACCCCGACGTCGTAGCTGGTGGGTGCGCCGCTGCGGCGGTCCTGGTCAGTGCCGTCGATCATCGCGGATAGCCGCGCGAGCTCGGTGAGCATCAGCGAACGCAGAGCCTCCCGCTCATCGCTCGTGGCCGATGAGCTGAGCAAAGTCGTGATGCCGGACAGCCCGGCCAGGCCGTTGCGCAGGTCGTGGTCGCGTTCAGCGGCCTGATCCGCTGCGCGTTGCAGTTGCACGGCCGCAAGCCGCATCTCTTCGTCGTGCGCCAGCCGCTCGGCGCGGACCACGACCAGCGCCCGCCGGGCCAGCCCGAGCATGCCCGCGAACACTACGACTAGGCCGAACAGTCTCAGCTGGTCGAAAAGCAGATCGACCCCGCGGACCGCCCCCGCCGTGGTCCAGTACAGGTGCACGCCGGCGAGTACCGTCAAGCCTACGGCGATTCCCCCCAGCGCCATGTTGCGATCGTGGTAGCCGACAAACAGCAAAGCGAACCCGACCGCACTCCAGCCGGCCAGCACGGCGATGCTGAGCACCGCAGGGACGATCAAGGGCGGCCGCGCCCCGGTCATCTGCGCGGCTAGCTCGCAAGCGACCAACGCGACGAGCGCACCCGCCCCGATCGCGATCCACGCATTACTTAACCCCAGCAGGGCTGGCGGGCGCAGCCCGACGACCAGGAGCCCGACCACGAAGACTAGGCCGGCCAGCCAAGCCACCTGGGGAACGGCTCCCTCGGGCACCGTGCTCGGACGCAGGACCGTCACCGGGAGCACGACCATGCAGTGGCAGGCCACTGCTGCGGCGATGCAGGATAGGCGGATGTCGCCGGTCAGCCGGGCCGCGACAGTGCCGAGGATGGCCGCCGCCGCGCCGATCGTGGCCATGGCGACGGTCAGCAGCGAATGCGTTTGCTCGGTGGAGACCGGCTCCCACCGGGTCAGCGGAAGGGCGACCGCGAGTACCAGCGCCGACGTGCAAGTCACCGTGCCGAGGAGCTCACCGAGACCGGCCATCGTGGTGCAAGACTCCCGCTTCCGGCCATCTGTCTTGCTGAGCGCCATCACAGACCGTTCTCTCCCCTAACGGTTGCTAGCGGTATCCCCAGAGGGCCCGACATCGGAGTTTCGACATGTTGCCGTAACCCCGACGGAACCGGTGCACCTGCGTCGGCAACAAGCCGGGTTTCACTCAGGTGGCCCAAAGGGCGAACGGCGGACAGTCGTTCGATGCGCCGCGACGGTGAGGTATCCCTCGTCAAATTTTAGGATGTCGGCCGCCATGCCTCCGAGCATTCTCCTACGAGGACGTTTACCTGGCGTTTAGGTTGCCCGTGATCCGCCGGCGGGCACCCAGCACGGTTCTGGGGGCCGTATGTCGTCAATCGCCATCACCGGTGCGGCCGGATTCATCGGCAGCCATGTGACCAATGCCCTGATGATCGCCGGATGGCATGTCCGCGGGATCGATGCGTTCACCCTCACCTACGACCCGGAGCAGAAGCGCGACAATCCGACCGACCTGGCCGACCCGCGCTTCGAGCTGGTGGAGGCCGACCTGGGCACCGCCGACGTCGACGCGCTGCTCGACGGCGTCGACGCGGATCGGGACTGGCCGGCCGGCGGCGATGTTGGCGAACCGATCGTCGTCGAACAGCAGCCGGGCGGGCCCGGCGACGTTGCCCGGACCGAAGGCGACGCGGGTGCGGCCGCCCGCGGGCTCGGCTGGCGTCCCCGGACGGACCTGCGCACCGGCCTGACCCGCCAGATCTCCTGGCACCGCGACCGCAGGGCCGGCCGGGACAGCGGGGTCGCCGGGGGCGCGGCGCTGGCGGAGGCGAGGCGCGGGTGAGCGACGACGACGCCGCCCGGGGGGGCCCACGACTGCTCGTGTACTCGCAGGACGGCCTCGGCCTCGGGCACCTGCGGCGCACGAGCACACTGATCACCGAGGTGCTCGCCGCCCGGCCCGAAGTCGCCGTGCTGACCGTCTCCGACTCACCCCTCGGCCGGTTCTTCCCCACCGGCGGACACCACGACTACCTCAAGCTGCCGTCGATCCGAAAGGTGGGCCCCGGCGACTGGGCCGCGGTGGCACTCCCGATGCCCTTCCGCGAGGTGATCGCCCTGCGACGGGAGCTGCTGCGGGCGGCCGCGGTGCGCTTCCGCCCGAACGTGGTGCTCGTCGACCACATGCCGCACGGCGCCATGGGTGAGCTCATCCCGACGCTCGAGGCGCTGCGAGCGACCGGAGCGCGCTTCGTGCTGGGGCTGCGCGACATCCTGGACGCCCCCGAGATCATCCGGCGTCGCTGGTCGGTCGAGGGGGGCTACGAGGCGGTGGACCGGTACTACGACAGCGTCCTGGTCTATGGCTCCCGCGACGTCTTCGACCTGCCGACCGAGTACGGCTGGCCCGCGGCCGTGGCCTCGCGGGTCAGCTTCTGCGGCTACGTGAGCTCGGCGGCCGCCCCCGCAACCGACGCGCGGCGGGTGCGGTCCCGGCTGCTGTCCGCGCTGACCCCGGGCGTCCCCTCCGGCCGGCTCGTCGTTGCCACCGCGGGTGGGGGCGCCGACGCCCATCCGGTCTTCTCCCGGCTGCTCGCGGCCGTGCCCGACATCCTCGCCGAACGGTCGTGCGGTTTCGCGATCATCGCCGGGCCGTTCATGCCCGAGGGCGACTACGAGGACCTGCGGCGGCGGGCCACGGGGCTGCCGGTCCGCGTGCACCGCTCGCTGACCAACGTGCCCACCTACATCGCAGCGGCCGACCTGGTCGTCTCGATGGCCGGTTACAACACCACCGTCGAGATCCTGCGGTCGGGACGACCAGGGCTGCTCGTCCCGCGCAGCGGGCCCAGCGCGGAGCAGCGGCTGCGGGCCGACCTCTTCGGCGCCCGCGGCTGGGTGCGCTGGCTTGACCCGGAGCGCCTCGATCGGGACGCCGTCGCGGGCGCGGTGACGCGGGCGCTGGCCGACACCGCCGAGCCGGACCCGCGACCGGCGCCCGACCTTTGCGGCAGCGCTGTCGCCGCCGCCGCGCTGATCGGCCTGGTGGACGAGGAGGGCGGTTCCTGGCCAGGGGCCCAGGGTGGGGGCGGGGCCGTGGCCGCCCCGGCCCGACTGTGAACGGCTGGCCGATGCCGGTCGAGCCGGGCGACCTGCCGGCGGTGCTGGCGGGCCGAGCCGGCCCGGCCGGGGTGCGCAGCCTGCTCTGCGGGCCGTTGGCGCGAGCCGCGCTGCAGCGGGCGCTGCTCGCCGCGCTGCCACCGGGCAGCTCGGTCCGCATCCGGCTTCGCCGATCCACGTTCAAGCCGGGTCGCACGCTGCGCGCGTACTACGACGTCGCCTCCTGCTCGGACGGCACCGCCGGTGGGTGCGGACCGGACTGGCGCCGGATCGCCGTCGCCTGGACCGCGGCCGGGGCCGGACCGGGCCCGGCGGGCGACGCCGCCGACCCGACCGAAGCCGAGCTGCGTGACCGCGGCCTGGCCGGGCCGTTCTCCCGGCTGCGCCTCGACGACCCGGCGGCCGGCCTGCAGCTGCTCGTGGCGCCGCTCGACCCCGCGTTCCCCCAGCTCGGGCGGCTCTGCGACGCGGCCCACCTGCGCTCGCGGCTGGGCGACTACTCGGTGACGGCGGTCCGCTACCGCCCCGGTCAGCGGCACGTGCTGCGGCTCGACCCGCGCGGCCACGGCCGCCGGCTATTCGTGAAGGTGTACGCCGGTCCCGCCGCCCCGGTCTGGGCGTCCGCCACCGGGATGGCCCGGCTGCTGGGGTCGTGGGCACCGGTTCCGATGCTCCTGCCCGGGGACGACGCGGTGGTCTGGCCGGGCGCACCGGGCGCGCCGCTGTCCTGGTGGTTGCGCCGCGACCCACGGGCGGCCGCGACCCGGCTGGCCGAGGCCGGCGCGCTGCTACGCGCGATCCACGACGCGCGGCCGGACCGGGCACGGGCCGGACTGCCGGCCGGCCCCCCGCTCGAGGACGAGCTGGCCGCGATCACCCGGACCGCGCGGCACATAGGCGTGCTCCTGCCCCCGGTCGGCCGCCGAGTGGCGGAGATCATGGCTCGTTGCGGTGACCGGCTCGCCGGGTGCGCGGGTGAACCGCCGACCGTGGTCCACGGCGACTACAAGGCCGATCACCTACTCGCCGGGCCGGACGGGCTCACCCTCATCGACCTCGACCGCTGCGCCTGGTCGGATCCGGCCCTCGACCTGGCCAAGTTCCTGGCCGACCTGTGCTGGTGCAGCCGGACGTCTGGGGCGGCGGGCGCGGCCGCGCTGCGGGCCCGCTTCCTGGCCGGATACGGGGCCTGCCCGGACGAGCGGCTGGCCCGGCTGCAGGCTCTCGAACCGCTGTTGCTGGTCAAGATGGCCGCGCGCCGGCCACGCCTGCACGATCCGCGCTGGGCGGGGCTCACCACGGCGCTGGTCGCCGAGGCCGATCGGCTGAGCGCGGAGCGGGTTACGTCCAAGGCGGTGGCGTGACCACCGTCCTGCCCGCCGCGGCCCTGGATCCGGACCTGCCGCAGCTCGCGGCGGGGACCGATCCGGAACACGTACGCCGGCTGTTCGCGGCCCGGCTGCCGGCCGACGGGCCGCCGGGCGCGTCAGTGCTCGACAGCGAGCGGATGCACACCGACTACCGGCCCGGGACGCGCTGCCGGATCTCCTACCGGCTACGGCTCGCCGCCCCCGGGGTCGAGCCGTGGTGCAGCTTCGGCCAGGTGCTCGTGCACCGGACCGGGCTGGACCTGTGCTGGTACGACGCCGACCCGGACCTGCCGGCGGCGCCCACCGCGGCCAGCCCGACCCGGATGCACGAGCGACTGGACCGCTGGACGGGTGTGGCGGCACCCGCCTGGCAGATCAGGCCCGTCCGGTACCGCGCGGGTGCGCGGTGCGTCCTGTGCTACCGCCCGGCCGACGGCGCGCCGGTGCTCTTCGGCAAGCTCTACCGGCGCGACGCCGAGCAGCACGCCAGGGCCCAGGCCGGCCTGCGGGACACGCTGGACGCCGAGCGGAGCCCGGGAATCCCCAGGCCGGTCGTGCCCGCCGTGGTCGGATACGACCAACAGCTCGGCCTGGTGATGCACGCCTCGGTCGCCGGGCGCACCCTGGGGGCGCTCGCGTTCGCCCCGGCGGCGGACAAGCCGACCCGGCTACGCGCGCTGCATGCCGCCGGCGGACAGCTGGCCGGGTTGCACGTCAGTGCCGGCACCGCCGGACCGGTGCGATCCTTCGCCACCGACCTCGCCGAGCTGCGCGGGTACCTGGCCGTGGTTCGGCAGGCCGACCGGGTGCTGGCCCAGCGGTACGCCCGGCTGACCGAGCTCGCCTACGCGCTCCTCGACGGGTCCGTCGACCTCGCCCCGGCGCACGGAGCATTGCGCACGGACCAGGTTCTCGTCGGTCCGGACGGGATCGTACTGCTCGATCTGGACAGCCTGGGCTGGGCCGAGCCCGCCCGGGACGTCGGGAACCTGCTCGGCTACCTGTCCTGGCGAGCCGTACGCCGGCCGGCGGAACGAGCCTTCCTCGCCGCGGCCCACCGCGCCTTCCTAGACGGCTACCGGGAGCACTCCCGCGGGCTGGACGAGGGCCGGCTGCGCGGCTACCAGGCGGCCACCCTCTTGAAGATCGCCGGCCGGCGGTTCCGTTCCCTGCAGTACGACGAGTGGCCGCTGGTGCCGGAACTGGTCGAGCGGGCGGCAGCGCTGCTTCCGGTCCGCCGCCGCCCGTCCACCCGCCCCGGCCCGGCTCGACCCGCCGCCGTCCTCGCCGAGGTGACCGAGCCGGCCCGCATGACGGCCGAGCTGGCCGTGCTGCTCGGGAACGGCGCCGACCCGGTTCCGGTGCGCGCCGCGGACCTGCTGGCGCACCGCGCTGGCCGAACCGCGGTCGTGCGGTACCGCCTCGACGCCGCGCTGGGCCGCGACCAGGTGCTGCTCGGCAAGCTGTACCCCGACCGCGGGGTCGCGCTGCGGGCCCACGACATCCACGTCCGCCTGCACGCCGCACTCCCCGGCGGCGATGGACCGGTGCTGCCGGAGCCGATCGGCGTCCTGCCCGCGCGGGCCATGCTGCTGTTGCGGCCCGTCGACGGTCGTCAGGCCGACCGGATCCGGGCGGACGCGGACGCCGCGCCTGCGGCGATCCGGGGAGCCGCCCGCTGGCTGGCCCGGCTGCACGGGTCGGCGGCCGTGCTCGGCCGTCGGTTGGACCTGCTTGTCGAGCAGGAGAACGTGGCGGCCTGGGCCCGGATGGTGCACGCCGGGCTGCCGGCGGTGGCCATCCCGGCGCGGGAGCTGGCCGCGGGGCTGTCCGCCGCTCTCGGCCGGCTCCGGATCCGCCACGACGTTCCGATCCACAAGGACTTCCACTACCAGCACGTGCTGGTTGGGGCTCGGACCGCGGTGATCGACCTCGACGAGGCGAGGATGGGGGATCCCGCGCTCGACGTTGCGCACTTTGCGTGCTATCTGGATCTGCTGGCCGCCCGCCGGACGGCGACCGGCGGGCTGCGGGCGGCCTTCCTGCACGGCTACGCCGAGCAGTGCGGCTGGGAGCTGGACCCGGCCTACCGGGTGTTCTCCGCGTGGACGTGCCTGAAGATCGCCAAGCAGCTGTCCACGGGACGCGGCCCGCACCCGCGCCCGACCGGCGGCGAGGCGCTCAACCAGGCGCGACACGTGCTGGCCAGGGGGCTGGCGTGGCTGGGCTGACGGGGCGGGCGGGGCTGACGGGGCGGGCAGGGCCAGCGGGGCCGGCGGGGCCGGCCGAGCGGATCCGGGTAGCCTACGTCGTCCGCAGCTGGCCGCGGCTGTCCCAAACGTTCGTGGTCAACGAGGTGCTGGCCCTGGAACGGCTCGGCGTCGAGCTGGTCCTGTTCAGCATGACCGACCCCGGCGAGCGTTTGGTCCAGCCACAGGTCGGGCAGGTCCGGGCCCAGATCGAGTACCTCGACGCCGGACGCGGATGGTGGCCGCGGTTGGCCGGGCACGCCCGCCTGCTGCTCGATTCGCCTGCGTGCTACCTGCGCGGCCTCGGCGTCGCGCTGACCCGCCCCGGACTCGTCGCCGGCTACACCACCAGCAGCACGCTGCGCTGCTTCGCGCACGCGGTGCACGTGGCTGGGCGGCTGCGCGCCGCGGCCCGGACCGGCCGGCCGGTCCGACACCTGCACGCCCACTTCGCGCACGACCCGGCGTTGATCGGGCTGTTCACGGCGCGGCTGACCGGCCTGCCGTTCAGCCTGACCGCGCACGCCCGGGACCTCTACCAGCTCGCCGTGCCCGCTCTCGCCGCGCGCGCGAAGGCGGCGGGCACGCTGGTCGTCTGCTGCCGAGCGAACGCGGTCTACCTGCACGACGTGCTGCCCCCGGCCCACCGGGGAAACCTGCGGGTCCTGCACCACGGCGTGGACCTGGAGCTGTTCCACCCGGTGCCCCGGCCGGCCCGCGCCACGCCGGTGATCGTGTCGGTGGGCCGGCTGGTGGCGAAGAAGGGGTTCGCCGAGCTGCTCATTGCCTGCGCCGCGCTGCGCGACGACGGGGTCGCGTTCCGCTGCATGGTGTACGGCGACGGGCCGCTGTGCGCGCGGCTGCTCGCCCAGCGGGACCGGCTGGGCCTGGCGGATCACGTCCGGTTCGCCGGCGAGCGGCACCAGGCCGAACTCGTCCCGGCCCTGCAGGACGCCGACGTGTTCGCCCTGCTGCCCTTCGTGACCGAAGACGGGGACCGGGACGGCGTGCCCAACGTGCTCGTCGAGGCCATGGCCTGCGGCCTTCCCGTGGTCGCGACGGCGGCCGGCGGGGTGCCCGAACTCGTCCGGCCCGGCGAGAACGGGCTGCTCGCCGCGCCGCACGACGTCGCGGCCGTGGCTCGTCACCTGGCCACCCTGCTGCACGACGCGGCGCTGCGCCGGCGGCTGGGCGCGACCGCGCGGCGACACGTCGTGGCGGCCTACGACGTGTGTTCCGCCGCCGCCGAGCTGGCCGCGCTGTTCGCCGGCACGGCCGCGCCGCGGGAGGGCCCGGTCGCGGGGCGGGTGCGATGAGGCCCCCGCCGGATGTCGCGGCCACCGCGCCGGAGCTGACCAGGGTGGACCACCTGCTGCGAGCCGGTGCCGTGGCCCCGGATCTGGCGCGCGTCCTGCGTGTGGACGGCCCGGCCGGGGCCTGCCACGTGCTGGATGCCAAGTACCGGCCGGGAGAGCAGTGCACGGTGCTCTACGCCGTCGGCCGGAGGCTGGTCACCGGGCGGCTGCGGCTGGACGGCACCGAAGCCACGCCACGGTGGTGGAGCTTCCCGGACGATCCGGCGCTGCCCGGGCTGCGGGTGCTGACCGACCCCGTCCGGTTGACCGGCGCCCTGCGCGAGGCGCTGCCGCAGCGGCCGGCGCTGCGTGGCGCCCTGGCCACCCTGCTGCGCTACCGGCCGCACCGGCGGGCCACCTTCCTGGTTCGGGCCTGGTCGGGCGGCCGCCACGTGCGCTACGTGGCCAAGGCCTACCACGACGTCCGCAAGGCCGAGGCCGTCTACGCCGCGACCCGCCGCCTCGGCGGCCGGCTCGCCACCGGCGGGGGCACGGTGATGCTCGCCGACCCGGTGGCCTTCCTGCCCGCGCCGCGGCTGGTGCTGCAGCGGGTGGTCGCCGGCCGGCCCCTCGACCAGTTCCTCGGCGACCGACGCGGCGCCGCCGCCGGCCTGCCCGACGCGCTTGACCGTGCGGCCGCGGCGCTGGCCGCGCTGCACGCCGCGCCGCAGGTCAGCGGCAAGGAGCGGCCGGTGACGGCGGAGCTGGCACGGTTCCGCCAGCGCGCCGCGGCGGTGGCCACCGTCTGCCCCAGCCTGGCCGAGCAGGTACTCGCGCTCTGTGCCGAACTCGACCGGCTGGCCCCAGACCCGCCGCCGGTCCACGGGTTGGTCCACGGGGACGGCAAGCCCAGCCAGTTCCTGCTGCGCGCCGGGGGAATCGCGCTGCTCGACTTCGACCACTGCGGGCTGGCCGACCCCGCCGTCGACGTCGGAACGTTCCTGGCCGCGCTGCGGCACCGGACGGTCGTCGGCGCGGCGCCACCGACGGCTCGGCTCCTGCCGGCCGGGTTCCTCGGCGCGTACGAGGCGGCCGCCGGCTCCGGGATCGCCGACCGGGCGCGCTGGTACGAGGCCGTGGCCCTGGTGCGCAAGGCGCTGCGGGCCTTCGCCCGCTCCCCCCGGTCACCGCTGCCGGCCGCCCTGCTCGCCACGGCCTGGCCGCCCCTGCTCAGGGAGGCGACCCCGCGGTGACCACCCACCTGCGCCGGGTACGTGCCGTTGGCACGCGGCTGGCCCGACCCAGGAAGGCGGTCGCGGCAACGGCCTGGGCCACCGACCACGGTCCGCGCGACCGGGGCAAGGCCGGCGCGGCCCGCGGGCCGCGCCGGGTGACGAAGGTCCGGGAGATGACCCGCGCGGTCCGGCTCCTGCGGCGCTTCACCGGCCGCCGCCGGGTGCTGGTGCTCGCGCTGCTACTGCTGGTGGTGGAGGCGGCGACCGCGGTGATCGAGCCGGTGCCGATCGCCTTCCTGATCGACTTCCTGCAGGGGTCGCGGCCCACGCTGCGCGAGGTGGGGCTGCCGGCGCTGATCGAATCGGCGTTCCTGGAGACCATCGCGGTGGCCACCGTCGGCCTGATCGCCATCGCGGCGGTCAACAGCGCCGCCGACTCGCTCGCCGAGATCTGCTTCGCCCGCAGCGGGCGGACCTTCGGGTACAACCTGCGGGTCGCCCTGTACGCCCACCTGCGCAAGCTGGGCCTGGCCTTCCACGACCAGCGGCGGACCGGCGACGTGCTCACCCGGGTCACCGGCGACGTGACGGTGGTGGAGGAGTTCGTGGTCAAGTCGGCCAGCGACCTGGCCGGCGGCCTGCTGGTGCTCGGCGGGTCGCTGACCTTCCTGCTGATCAGCTCATGGCAGGTGGCGATCGTCGCGCTGCTGGTGGTGCCGGTGCTCGCGGTGATCTCCAACCACTACTCGCGGCTGATCAAGGGGGCGACCCGCAAGCAGCGCCGGCACGAGGGCGAGCTCGCGTCGGCCACCCAGGAGATGCTCACCTCGATCCGGGTGGTGCAGAGCTTCGGGCAGGGCGACTCGGATCACACCGGGTTCGCCGAGAAGACCGCGGCCGCGAAGCGGGCGGCGCTGGAGGGGGCGGGTGTCGAGGCCCGGTTCAGCTGGGTGGTGGCCGTGCTGGAGGCGCTGGCCATCGCGGCCATCGTCTGGATCGGGCTGTGGTTGATCAACCGCTCCGCGGTCACTGTCGGCACGGTGGTGCTGTTCATCCTGGTGACCCAGAACATGTTCAAGCCGACCCGCAAGATCGTCAAGGAGTGGTACACGATCGGCCGGGTCTACGCGAGCGTCGAGCGGATTGCCGACCTGCTGGACCGCCGGCCGGACGTGCAGGATGCGCCGGACGCGCAGACCGCCCCCGAGTTCACCGGCCGGATCCGGTTCAACCGGGTCAGCTTCGCGTACCGCGCCGACCCCTCGGCCGGCACGCCACCCAAGGCCCTGCCACTGGCGCTGCACGACGTGTCCTTCGAGGTCGAGCCGGGCGCCGTGCTGGCCATCGTCGGACACAGCGGGGCCGGGAAGAGCACGATCGCGCAGCTGTTGCCCCGGCTGTACGACCCGTACACCGGCAGCGTCCTGATCGACGGCACCGACATCCGCCGCTACACCCTCGAGTCGCTGCGCGGGCAGGTCGGGCTGGTCCTGCAGGACACGATCCTGTTCAGCGGGACCGTGGCTGACAACATCGGGTACGGGCTGGTCGAGCCGACCAGTGACGCGATCACCGAGGCGGCCCGGCTGGCCAACGCCCACGGGTTCATCGAGCAGCTGCCGCAGGGGTACACGACGCTGCTCGGGGAGCGCGGGGCGAACCTGTCCGGTGGCCAGCGGCAGCGCATCGCGGTGGCCCGGGCGTTCATCCGCAACCCGCCGATCCTCGTACTCGACGAGCCGACCACGGGGCTCGACGTGCAGTCCGCGCACCTGGTCCTGGAGGCCATCGGCACCCTGATGCGGGACAAGACGACGATCATCATCTCGCACGATCTGTACCTGATCCGGCGGGCCGAGAAGATCGTGGTGGTGGACGGCGGGCGGGTCGTGGAGACGGGGAGGCCGGCGGAGTTGGAGCGGGCCGGCGGGTTGTACGCGCGGTTGTGTGAGCGGCAGTTGGGCGGGCGCGGTTCGTCGGCCGGGACTGGCGCGGAGCCCGACGGCGGGCTCGGCTCGGCGACCGGAAGCGAGCCACGCGGCTCGTCGACCGGGCCGGACAACGGGCCCGGCTCGGCGACCGGGACCGAGCCGGTGCTGCTCCGGAAGGTGGTGCGGACCGGAAACGGGAGCGGGCCGGACCGCAGCTCGGGGAACGGCCGGTGACCACCGCGCCGGCTCCGGACCGCGCCGAGCCGGGCCTGGATCTCCCGGACGGCGATCTCCGGGACAGCCCCACCCTCCGCGACCGGCTGCCCGGACTGCCCGTCGCCCTGGATCCGGCGGCCATGGGCCCGCGGCTGCAGGCGTTGCTCATCGGTCCGGCGTACGCGCTGGTGGACTGCCGACCCGGCACGGTCTGGTACCGCCCGGACGGCGGCTGCGACCTGCGGTACGCGGTGCGGCTGGGGCACCGGGCGAGTGGGGCGATCGAGCCGGCGACCGTGCTGGCCCGGATGTTGCCGACCTCGGCCGCGGTCGACGAGTACCTCCGGACCGAGATCGATCCACTGGTTCCGGCGCGGCGGCACCACCCGGGACCGTTCGCCGCCGCGGCCGGAGCCGCCGCCGACCTGCGACTGGCGGTGCACGTTTTCCCGCTCGATCCCGCGCTGCCCACCCTCGCCGCGGCGACCGACCCATCGCAGGTGCTCGCCGCGCTGCCCGGGGCGTTCGGCAGCGGCACGCCCGCCGGCCCGGTCGAGGTCGTCCGGCACTCCCGCACCGGGCGCTGCGTGCTGCGCTTCCCGCGCAACGGCGGGCGTTGCGTCTACGGGAAGGTCCACTCCGACGCGACGGGGGCGACCGTGCACCGGCTGCTCGGCGCCCTGCATCCGGCGGTAGCCGGTGAGTTACGGGTGCCCCGCCCGCTCGGGTACGCCTCGGCGCTGCGCACCGCGTTGTGCGAGACCGTCCCGGGCCGGCCGGTCGACCCGACCATTCCCGGTGACCCGCTGACCGGCGTGCTGGCCGCCGCCCGCGCGGCCGCGGTCCTGCACGCCGTCCCGCTGCCGGCCGCGGTCACCCCGCCGCTGGCCGCCCAGTTGACCGCGCTGCGTGCGGAGCTGGCCGTGATCCGACCGCTGTGGCCGCAGGTCGCCGCCCGCCTCGACTCGGAGCTGGCCGAACTGCGGGGCGTGGCCGTGGCGACAGCGGCACTGCCCCCTCGGTTCAGCCACGGTGACCTCACCCCGTCACAGGTGTTGATCGACTCGGTCGGCGGCCGGTGCGGAGTCGTCGACTTCGACGCGGCCGCCGCGGCCGAGCCGGCGGCTGACCTCGGCCGGTTCCGCTGCTACCTGCGGTTGGCGTTGGCCAGGGCGGGCAGCGCGGCCGGTCCGGGGCTCGCCGACACCTTTTTGGAGGCGTACCTGCGGTACGCGGAGCCGACAGGCACGACGACGATCACCGCCCGGGTCGCGCTGTACGAGCGGCTGAACCTGGTCCACGTCGCGGTGCGCGCCTGCCGGCAGCTCAAGTCCCGCCGGCTGCGCGCCGCGCTGTCCCTGCTCAATGAGGAGGTCCCCCGACCGTGAGCCCGATCCCCGCCGTCGGCCGGACGCCCGACACCGACCGGCCGGCCCAGCGGAACATGCTGGCCGGCCTGCGCCACTTCGCCGACCTGCCCGCCCGGCTGGCCCAGGCCATGGACCCCGGCCGGGTGCACGCGGCCCTGACCCGGCATGTCCCCGAGCTGGCCACCGGCGAGCTGCGCCTGGTCCACTGCGTGCCCAGCCGACTGCGGGCCAAGGGCGAGCAGTGGCTGGCCCGCTACGAGCTCACGGTCGAGGACCCGGCGGCCTCGAGCACCCGGCCGGTCGTGCTCGTCGGGACCCTCACCCCGCCGAGCTCGACGCCACCCGCGGCCGCACCCCCCGGTAGCCGGTTCGGTTGTCCACAATGGACTGGCTACCTCGCCGATCTGCGGTTGCGGCTGCACACCGAGCTGGTCGACGACAGCCTCCCGATGTTGCCGGTGCTGACCGATCCGGACGCAGCCCGAGAGCTGCTGGAGCGCGGCATCGGCGAGCAGTCATGTCCCGGCATCCGTATCACCCGCGCCGACCCGGAGATCGTGCGCTACAAGCCGGGCAGCCGGTGCACGCTGCGCTACCAGTTGCACTACGCGAACCGACGACCCGAATGGCCGGTCAAGGTCGTCGTGAAGACCCACCAGGGCGAGAAGGGGGCCAACGCGTTCGGCGCCATGACCGCGCTGTGGGCCACCGACCTGGCCGGCGGCGATCCGGTGGAGCTTTCCCGGCCGCTGGCCTACCTGCCCCAGCAGCGGGTCCTGGTGCAGGCGGGGATCCGCGGCACCGCGAGCCTGACCGACGCGATCCGCTCATCGCTGCTGGACGGCGACCTCACCGAGCTGCAGTCCCGCCTCGAGCTGACCGCCCGCGGCCTTGCCGCGATACACGGGTGCGGGGTGCGGCACGGTCGCGTGCACACCTGGGACGACGAGCTGGCCGAGGTCCGCGAGGTGACCGCCCGGCTCGGCGTCACGGTCCCGGCCGTGGGCACGGCCGCCGACCCGCTGCTCGCCCATCTGGAGGAACTCGCCGCGGCCGCGCCCGCCGACCCCGTCGGACCGGCCCACCACGACTTCCGGCCGGGGCAGGTCCTGGTGCACGACGAGGGCATCGGGTTCATCGACTTCGACGGCTTCTGCACGGCCGAGCCGGCCCTGGATATCGGCCGCTTCCGGGCGAAACTGCGGGACGTCGGCGTCTACGCCAAGGGCTCCGAGACCGCCGCGCCGACCGGCGCCCGGCTGGCCGAGCGGATCGCCGCCGTCGACGAGCTGTGCGAGGGGTTCCTGGACGCATACCTGACCCACGCCCCGGTGTCGCGGTCACGGGTGCTGCTCTGGGAGACGCTGGACCTGCTCACCGCCCTGCTGCACGCGTGGACCAAGGTGCGGACCGCGCGCGTCGTCCCCCGGCTGGCCCTGCTCGAGCATCAGGTCCGCCGGATCGGGGGCTGAGGCCATGCGGACCCCGCATCGGGCGGCTGACCAGGCCTTCCTCATCAAATTTTGGGATGCACCCCCGATACGTCGCGAGCACGCTTCCGGCTGCCATTCATGTTCGCGACGCCCGCCGCCGGGGGGTCGTGTGCCCGCAGCGCGAACGTGCAGGGGGTTCTGATCATGCTGCGCTCGCTGGCCGGTTGGAGCCTGAAGTTCCGCCTGCTCGTCGTGACGCTCGCCGCCGGGGCGTTCGCCCTGGGCACGTTCCAGCTGGCCGGCGCGCAGCCCGAAGCCCTGCCCGAGATCGATCCGGTGCACATCGAGGTGCAGACCGAGGCCTTGGGGTTGTCCGCAATCGAGGTCGAGCAGTTGATCACTTCTCCACTGGAGGCGGACCTGCTCAACGGCGTCGCCTTCGTCGACGACATCCGGTCGACCTCGATGCCCGGGCTCTCGTCGGTGGTCATGGTCTTCGAGCCCGGCGTGCCCCTTCACCAGGCGCGCCAGCTCGTGCAGGAGCGGCTCGGCCAGGCGGCCGTCGCGCTACCGAACGTCTCGAAGCCACCGGCGATGCTGGAGCCGACCTCGTCGGCCGCCCGGATCATGGTTATCGGCATGTCCTCGACGGACCTGCCGTTGATCGACCAAGCGGTGCTCGCCCGGTGGACGATCCGGCCCAAGCTGATGGGCGTGCCCGGGGTGGCCAACGTGGCCCTGTTCGGCGAGCGGGACCGGCAATTACAGGTCCAGGTCGATCCGCAGCGGCTCGGGGAGAACGGTCTGAGCCTCTCGGACATCATCGCAACCACCGGCAACGCGACCTGGGCCTCCCCGCTGACCTTCCTCGAGGCGTCCACCCCGGGCACCGGCGGCTTCATCGACACGCCCAACCAGCGGCTCGGCGTCCGGCATGTCTCGCCCATCAGCGACGCCGCACGGCTGGCCGAGGTCGCCGTGGACGGCCGGCCCGATCTGCGCCTCGGCGATGTGGCCACCGTCGTGGAGGACCACCCGCTGCTCATCGGCGACGCGGTCGGCCCGACCCCCACCGACCGCAGCGCAATGATGATCGTCATCGAGAAGTTCCCGGAGCGGAACACCCTGGAGGTCACCCGCGGCGTCGAGCAGGCGCTCGAGTCCCTGCGTCCCGGCCTGCCCGGGATCACGCTCGACACCTCGCTCTACCGGCCGGCCGGCTACCTCGCCGCGCTGACCGGCAACGTCACGCTGGTCCTGGCCGCCGGCATCGCGGCGGCCGCGTTCGTCATCGCACTGCTCTTCCGAGCCTGGCGTCCCGCGGTGATCGCCATCGCGGTCATCCTGGTCTCGCTGGCCACGGCCGTCGCGGTGGTGCACATCGTCGGAACTCCGCTCAACCTGCTGGTGCTGCTCGGGCTGGTGGCCGCGCTGGCCGTCGTGATCGCCGACGCCCTCGACGACACCCAGACCGTCGGGCGCGAGCTCCGGCGCCGGCGGGACGCCGGTGAGGCGACCTCGGCGGCGCGCACCATCCTTGAGTCCGCAGTGCGGACCCGCGGCGCGCTGATCTACGCCACCCTGATCGCCGCGGCCGCCCTGGTCCCGGTCCTGGTCGTCCGCGGCTCGCTCGGCGCGCTGCTCACCTCGTTCGCGGTCAGCTACCTGGTGGCCAGCGGCGCCGCGCTGCTGGTGAGCCTGACCCTGACCCCAGCGCTCAGCTTCCTGCTGCTGGCCCGCTCGTCCGGCCGCGAAGCGCGGGGCCGGCCACCGAGCGCCCACCGGGAGCACGCGACCCCGCGTACTTCCGCCCTCGTCCGGCGGGCCGGACCGGCGGTGGCGGTCGCCGCGGTCCTGCTCGGCGCGGGCGCCGGCATGGTGCCCCTGCTGGCGACGTCGCTGGAACCGAAGCTGGCCGAACCCGACGTTCTGATCGACTTCGCCGGTCCCGTCGGCACCTCCCGACCCGAGATGAGCCGGCTCGCGGCCGCGGTCGCCGCGGAGCTGCGCACCGTCCCCGGGGTCACCGGGGCCGGGGCGCACATCGGCCGGGCGCTCATGTCCGACCGTGTCACCGACGTCAACGCCGGTCAGCTGTGGGTGCACCTCGACCCGCAGGCCGATCGAGACGCCACCATGGCCGCGGTGACGGCGACCCTCGACGGGTACCCGGGCGCGGACTGGGCGGTCTCCAGCTACCTGAACCGGCAGGCCGCCGACGCGCTGGCCGCACCGCGCTCGGACCTGCGGGTCCGGGTCTACGGCGACGACCTCGCGGTGCTGGACAGCCAGGCCGAGCAGGTCCGCACGGCGCTCGCCGGTATCGAAGGCCTGGACGATCCGGTGGTGGTGCGGCGGCCACTGACCCCGGCCATCCAGGTCCAGGTCGACCTGGGCGCGGCCCAACGCTTCGGGCTCAAACCGGGCGACGTCCGGCGGTCGGTCGCCACCGTGGTCTCCGGGCTCACCGTCGGCCATATCTTCGAGCGGCAGAAGGTCTTCGACGTCGTGGTCTGGGGGGTGCCCGAGGTTCGCCGGAGCGTCACCGCGGTCGAGAACATGCCCATCGATCTGCCGGCCGGCGGCCGCGTCCGGCTCGGTGACGTCGCCGCGGTGACCGTGGGGCCGGTGCCGGCGACCGTGCAGCGCGAGTCGGCGTCGCGCTACCTCGACGTCGTGGCGAGCGTTGATGGGCGCGGCCACGCGGCGATCGCCGCGGACGCGGAGCGGGCGCTGCGGGCGATGTCGTTCAGCTACGGATACCGGGCCGAGCTGCAGACCGACTACGCGATCTGGGCGGACGGGATCGCGAGCATCGTCGCGGCGGGGGCCGCGGCCGCCATCGTGATCTTCCTCCTGCTGCAGGCGGCCTTCCACAGCTGGCGGCTGGCGACGCTGGCGTTCCTGGCCCTGCCGGCGGCGCTGTCCGGCGGAGCCGTCGCCGCCTTCCTCGCCGGCGGCGTGCTGACGGTGGGCTCGCTCGCGGGCCTGCTCGCCGTGCTGGCCCTGGCCAGCCGTCAGGTGATCACTCTGATCCGGCACTACCAACAGCTCGAGGACGACGACCACAGCTTCCACCGGCCGGCACTGGTCGCGGCGGGCACCGTGCACCGGGTCGGCCCGATCCTGACGACCGCGCTAGCCACCGGGGTCGCGATGCTGCCGATCCTGGTGGCCGGGTCGATCCCCGGGATGGAGTACCTCGCGCCGATGGCCGCAGTCGTCCTCGGCGGGTTGGTCAGCACCACCGTGGTCGCCCTGTTCGTCCTGCCCGCGCTGTACCTGCGGTTCGCCGGACGGCAACACCGGGAGGAGCACCTCGATCTCGAGCTCCCGGTCCGGCGGCCGGCCGAAGATCTGGTGGCGACCGGGCGGCCGGACGCCGGGCAGCCGAGCGGGTAGGAGGAATCGTGCGACGTCGGTATCTGCACTGGCTGTCCCTGGTCGTGCTCGTCGGGACGCTGGCCGGTTGCGCCACGGTCGCGTCGACGACGGCGACGGCGCCGTCGCCCGCGAAGGTCGAGGCCATTGGCGACACCGGCCTGCACCGGATCACGCTGACCGAGCAGGCGGTGCAGCGGCTGGGCATCCAGACCGTCCCGGTCACCGCCGGCCCGGACGGCCGGCTCGCCGTTCCCTACGCGGCCCTGATGTACCAGACGGACGGCAGCACCTTCGTCTACACGAACCCGGAGGGCACCAGCTACGTCCGGCATCCGGTCGGCGTGCAGAGCATCTCCGGCGAGCAGGTCGTCGCGACCAGCGGGCCCCCGGTGGGAACGGCCGTCGTGACGGTCGGCGCGGCCGAGTTGTGGGGCACCGAGTTCAAGGTCGGCAAGTATTGAGCGGCCTGTGGCCGACCACCCGTCCAACCGGTCCGACCAGGAGGTCCCGGCGATGATGCGCTGGATCGTCGGGATGAGCATGAAGTTCCGCTACCTCGTGCTCGCCGGTGCGCTCGCCATGATGGTGCTCGGCCTCGTGCAGCTACCCGACACCCGGATCGACGCGTTCCCGGAGTTCGCCCCACCGCGGGTCGAGGTGCAGACGGTGGCGCTGGGCATGTCCGCGGTCGAGGTCGAGGAACTGATCACCACTCCGCTGGAGCAGGCGCTGGCCGGCGTCGAGGGCCTCGACACGTTGCGCTCCAAGTCGGTGAGCGACCTGTCCCTGATCGATCTTCGGTTCCGCCGCGGCACCGACCTGCTGAGCGCCCGGCAGGTGGTCCAGGAGCGGGTCAACCTGGTGACCCCCACCCTGCCGACCTGGGCGGCGCCCCCGGTCATGATCCAGCCGTTGTCGTCGACCAGCCGCGCGATGAAGATCGCCGTGTCGTCGGACACCCGATCGACCACCGAGCTGTCCATGGACGCCTACTGGAACATCCGCCAGCGGCTGCTGCGGGTCCCCGGCGTCGCCAACGTGACGATCTACGGCGAGCGCATCCAGATGTACCAGGTGCAGGTCGAGCCGGGACAGCTGGCGGCGAACGGTGTCTCGCTGAACGCGGTCATGCAGGTGACCGCGGACGCGCTGGATGCCGGCCTGCTGCGGTTCTCCGACGGTGGCTTCATCGGTACCGGCGGCTGGATCGACACCCCGAACCAGCGGCTGACCGTGCACAACACCCTGCCCATCGTCACCCCCGAGGACCTGGCCCAGGTGGCCGTGGTGTCCCGGGACGGCCGGGTACTGCGGCTCGGCGACGTGGCCCGGGTGGTGGAGGGGACCTGGCCGCTGGCGGGGGACGCCGTGATCAACGACGGCGAGGGGCTGATGCTCATCGTCGAGAAGCTGCCCTGGGCCAACACCGTCGAGGTGACCGCCGGGGTCGACGAGGCGCTGGCGCAGCTCCGCCCGGGCCTGGGTGGCGTCGAGATCGACGCCACCCTGTTCCGGCCGGCCACCTTCATCAACCTAGCCATCGACAACCTCACGGCGGCACTGCTCATCGGCTGCCTGCTCGTGATGATCATTTTGATCGCGTTCCTCTTCGAGTGGCGCACCGCCCTGATCAGCATCGTGGCCATCCCGCTCTCCCTGGTGGCCGCCGGTCTGGTGATGTACCACACCGGCACCGTGGTCAACTCGATGGTGCTGGCCGGGCTGGTGGTTGCGGTCGGTGTCGTGGTCGACGACGCGATCATCGACGTCGAGAACATCGTGCGCCGGCTCCGCCAGCACCGGCGCGAGGCGAGCACCGCGTCCACCGCGCGCGTCGTCCTGGAGGCCTCGCTCGAGGTCCGCAGCGCGATCCTCTACGCGACGATCATCACCCTTGTCGCGGTCGTGCCCGTCTACTTCATCGCCGGGCTGTCCGGAACCTTCTTCCGGCCGTTGATCTCCTCGTTCTCGCTGGCCGTGGCGGCGTCCCTGCTGGTCGCGCTGACCGTCACGCCCAGCATGGCGCTGCTGCTGCTACGCAATGCCCTGCTGGAGCGTCGCGAGGTGCCGCCGCTGGTCCGGGTCCTGCACCGGTGGTACACCGCCGCCCTGTCCCGCACCACCCGGACCCCGAAGCCGGCCTACGCGATGGTCGGCGTGATCGTCGTCCTGGCCGCCGTCGTGATCCCGTTCCTGGGCCAGTCGTTGCTGCCCTCGTTCAAGGAACGCGACTTCCTGATGCACTGGCTGACCAAGCCGGGCACCGGTCACACGGAGATGATCCGGATCACCGAGCAGGCCAGCCGGGAACTGCGGGCCATCCCGGGCGTGCGCAACTTCGGCGCGCACATCGGCCAGGCCATGCAGGCCGACGAGCCGTACGGCATCGACTTCGGTGAGAACTGGATCAGCATCGATCCGGATGTCGACTACGACCGGACGCTGGCCAGCGTCCAGGCGGTGGTCGACGGCTATCCCGGCCTGCAGCACGACGTGCAGACCTACCTCAAGGAGCGGATCAAGGAGGTGCTCACCGGCGCCAGCGAGTCGATCGTCATCCGGATCATGGGCCCTGACCTGGCCGTCCTGCAGGCCAAGGCCGAGGAGCTGCGGGAGCGGCTGAAGGGGATCGAGGGCATCACCGACCTCACCCGCGACCAGATCGTCGACGTCCCGCAGATCCAGGTGCGGGTCGACCTGGAGGCCGCCCAGGCCTTCGGACTCAAGCCGGGCGACGTCCGGCGGGCCGCGGCCGTCCTGATCAACGGCGAGGAGGTCGGCGACATCTTCCGCGACGGGCGGGCCTACGACGTCGACGTGTGGAGCCCACCGGCCAGCCGGGCCAGCGTCGAGGACGTGCGCAACCTGCTGATCGACGCCCCGGACGGGCGGCAGGTGCGGCTGGCGGACATCGCCGACGTGGCCGTCGTCGCCACGGCGAACGCGGTGCGGCACGAGAACACCGCCCGCCGGATCGACGTCAAGGCCAACGTCGCCGGGCGGGATCTCGGCTCGCTCGCCCGCGACGTGAACGCGGCGCTGGCCGAGTTCGACCTCCCGGCGGAGTACCGGGCCGAGGTGCTCGGCGAGTACGTGGAACGGCAGCGGGCCGCGGACCTGCTGTTCTACCTGGGCATCCTGGCCGGCGTCGGGATCTTCTTCCTGCTCGTGATGTCGTTCGGGAACACCCGCCTGGCCGTGCTGTCGATCGTGACATTGCCGGTGGCACTGGTCGGAGGTCTACTCGCCGCGTGGTTGGGCGGTGGCATCCTGTCGCTCGGCTCGCTGGTCGGTTTCCTCGCCGTGCTCGGGATCGCGGCCCGCAACGGAATCTTGATGATCAGCCACTTCCAGCACCTCGAGCAGCGGGAGGGCATGGCCTTCGGGCGCGACCTGGTGATCCAGGGCGCCCGGGAGCGGCTGTCGCCGATCCTGATGACCTCGCTGGCCACCGCCCTGGCGCTGGTCCCGATGGTCGTGGCCGGCTCGATCCCCGGCAATGAGATCGAGCACCCGATGGCCGTCGTCATCCTGGGCGGGCTGGTCACGTCCACCCTGCTCAACCTGTTCGTGCTGCCCTCGCTGTACCTGCGGTTCGGCAGCCACAACATCCCGACCAGCCACTTCGCCGGTGACGTCGCCGAGATCGGCTAGGCGCTCACGAGTCTTTGATCGACACATTGTTGGGTTGAGCGCGGGAGGGATGCCGAGGTCATGGAAGAGCGGTTGCCTATCGAAACGGATCTGCTCGTAGTCGCGGTCGACGCGGGTTCAAGCGGTCGTGGGCTTGCGTCCCCTCCGGGGGCCGCGGATGCGGGCGAGAACTGGCTCGATGACTTGTTGGCGCAGGGTGAGCAGGCCGGCCACCGGGTCGCCGCCTCAACCGACTGGAGGATTCTGGGGAGCGCCGGCCTCGAAATCGCTCGCCTGCGGTCCCGGCCCGACCTGGCCGCCTTCGATGCGGCGTTCGCCGGCGCCGACATCCGCATCGTCCGCACGCGGGTTCGAGCGCCGAGAGCGAACGCGATCGCCGCGCGCTTCATCGGCATAGGGCGCCGCGAATGCCGTGACCACCTTTTGAGCACCGGACCGAGCCACCCCGGGGCGGTGCTTCAGGAATACCTTGAGCACTTCAACACCCACCGCCCGAACCGATCACCCCATCAACATCCGCCAGCCGGCGGCCCGGCCCCACCCTCCGGAGCGACCGTTGGCTCGCTGCGACGAGATCGCCTTTCGTGGGTCCCGTACACCAGTGTCTGCAGGTCGCATGACGTGACCGAGTTCCTCACTTCCAGGCCTATTCGTCACCGTTTCCGTACCGTTCCCGCTCATTTCTGCGGTGGCCGACGACAGCGTGCGTGTCGCCTCGCGGCCCGGGTACCGCCCGTAGTTGCGGTAAGCCCGGTCGGTGTAACCTCATTGAGCGAGCCACGGCGGTGGAGTGATCACGTCTGGCGTTGCGTAACATCCGGTGTCCGAACCTCGACACTTCGGGTTAACCGGCGCTACGCCATACGCGGAGGAGCCCGATACGGCGGCGCGCCTCAGCTGCCCGCTCCGGGAGCGGAAAGGTGGACGTGAAATGCCCTCGGCTGCGAGCGTGTCGCCGCGGGGAGATCTCTCGAGTGACATTACCATCACGCGAAGCCGTGTCGCCTGTGATGACAAGCGGCTTGTTGTTCCCGGCCACCTAGCCCGCGTGCCGCTGCGACATCGTCGTGTACTGATGAAGGTCGGTGTCAGCTTGCATTGGAGCGACTGTCATCGCGCTGACTTCGCAGACCGCGAAATGTCGGCGTCTCACGATCCGCAGTGGGGCCGCGCCAACCGGATGCGGCCAGCGGAGAATGCTGTGGCCACGGTGGTACGCCGCCCCCGTATTCCGACGCAGCGCACCATTGGCCAGAGGCGGGCGCGAAGCCTGTGGGTCGCCCCGACACCTCGCCCGGTACGGATCACTCACGTGTCGGGGGTCGCGGCGGGGAAGTTCCCGCCGCCGCGCTTCCCGTCCGGGGTTGGGGTGCCGCCGCTGGTGCTGTTGGGGACGTTGCTGGCGAGTGCCGGCGGACTTGCGATGATTCGCGTCGAGGAGCCGGTGGTCGTGCTCGGCGGCCCCCCGGGGTGGCCTGGGGTGGTGCCGGCGGCCGCGGTAGCCGTGGTGGCGGCGTGGGCATCATTCCTCCTGCGCGTCACGACGGTCGTTCCGGTTCGGCGTCTGCGGGACAACGTGCTCAAGGGGTCCTGCGGGCGTCGCGTGCGCCGCTCTGTCGTCCGGGACGTTGACCGGATCGCCGTGGATGTGCGCGCTTTCCGTCGTCCGATCGCCGGTTGGTCGCCGCGCCGGGACCGACGGCCCCGGCTGCCGCTGACTGCGGTCCTGGTGCTGGTTGGGGTGGGTGTCCTGGGTTCGCTGGCCGCCTCCTACGCGGTGATGTCTCGCAGCAACGCGTTGGACCCGCAGGTGTTGGTCGTCGAGACGGGGCACGACACGACTCGAGCGAGCGACCGGCTGCGGGCGGCGCTGCTGGGCGGCCTGTCGACGTTGCAGGGGGTGATCGGTCCCGCCGCCGGCGGCGCGGACCGCCAGACGACCGTCTCGACGGTGCTGGCCAGTCGGCCGGTGTTCCGCGCGGTGTACGTCCTGGACCAGGCTAGTCGTCGGCCGGTGGCCGCCGCGGGCGCGGAGCCCGGCTTCGTCGCTGGCGTACTGCCCGAGGCGGGAATCAGGCAGCTCAACACCTCGGGAAACGCCCCGTTGATCGTGGCCGTCGCGTCGTTGTACGACGGCGACACCCTGGTGGGCGAATACGACCCCCGGGCGCTCAACGATCTCCTTCGTATTTCCGGTGCTCGCATGCAGGTGGTCGACCCGGGCATGCGCACCGTCTTGAGCAACCACGGCTATGAGGCGTTCAGCGCATTGCGCGACCCTGAGCTGCGGACTGCTGCCGCGGCGCCGGCCGGGCTCGTTCCGGTCGCAGCGCTGCGCACCGTCGATGACGTCGAGGCGACGGTCGCCGCTCAGCGGATTGGCGCCGACGGCAGCCCACTCGCCTCACTGGGCTGGGTGCTGCTGGCGAACCAGGACCTCGGCGACGGCGAGTTCGCCCGCAACCCCGCCGCCCGCGCCGCAGCCGTCGTGACCGGTCTTGGCGCCGGGATCGCGCTGGCGCTGCTCTGTTGGATATACATCGCCACCGTCCGGCCGCTGCGCGGTGCGGCTGCCCACGCCGCGGCGATTGCCGCGGCCGGACGGGGCGGCGCCCGGCCCGAGCCGGCCCCGGCCCAGCGTGTCGACGAGATCGGAGCGATCGTCGCCGGACTCAACCGGCACCTGCACGACCTGAGCGCCACTCCTGCGACTCCGCTGACCCGGGTTCCGCTGTTGATCACCGGCGCCGCTGAGCCCCTGCCGCGTCGCTCGATCCCCCGCCGCCCTGCCGCGGCCGATCAACGGCGTCCCCTGGAGCGCGGATCAGCGGAGCGGCGCCCCGCCAACCGGGCCGGCAGCGGGGGTCGACTTGCCCTCGGTTCCGGCACCGTCGCCGCCGAGAACTGACATGACCTATCTGTTCACCCTCTACGCCCTGGGCTGCGCGCTGGCGCTGGTCGCCGGGATCATCGAGCAACGCCGCCACCACCGGCACCTGCACAGCATCCCGCGCCGGATCGTGGTCAACGGCATCCGCGGCAAGAGCTCGATCACCCGGCTGTGCGCCGGTGCGTTGCGCAGCGGCGGCCTGGTGACCGTGGCCAAGACCACCGGCACCGCCGCGCGGTTCATCACTCCGGACGGACATGAGGAGCCGGTCTACCGCAAGTTCGGGCTGGCCAACCTCGTCGAGCAGATCGGAATCGTCCGCCGCGCCGCCGCACACCGCCCGGACGCCCTGGTCATCGAATGCATGGCCGTGCTGCCCGACCTGCAGGAGGTCAACGAGCGCAAGCTGATCCAGTCCACGATCTGCGTGATCTGCAACGTTCGGGAGGACCACCTGACCGAGATGGGACCCACCCTGCCCGACGTCGCACGGTCGCTGTCGCGGTCGATGCCTACCGGGGGGATCTGCGTGACCGCGGAGCGGAACCAGCTGCACATCCTGCGCGCCGAGGCCGCCCGCCGCGGCACCACCCTGATCCCGGTTGACCCGGAGTCGGTCACCGACGAGGAAATTCGCCGCTTTCCCTACATCGCGTTCAAGGAAAATGTCGCGATTGCTCTCGCCGTGGCCGATCTGGCCGGCATCGACCGTGCCACCGCATTCACTGGCATGATCGCCGCCAAGCCCGATCCCGGCACCGTCACCGTCCACACCTACCAGGCTGGGCCGCGACGCATCGCCTTCGCCAATATCTTCGCCGCCAACGACCCGGCCTCCACTCTGATGAACGTCGACCTGCTCGTCGATCACGACCTCATCAGCGCTCCGCTGAACATCGTGATCAATTGCCGGCCGGACCGGATCGAGCGCAATGGTCAGATGGGCGAGCTCACCGGCTTGCTGATCCCGGAACGGATCATCCTCATCGGCGAGCAAACCCGCAGTGCCAAGGTCGCAGTGCCCGCTCGGCTCGTCGACCGCGTATGCGACATCGGTGGCTCGCTCAACTTCCCCGCGCTGCTCGATGCACTGGTCACCGACGCGAACGGCTGTGGCGCCTTGGTCGCGATCGGCAACATCCACGGCCAGGGCGAGGTCCTGCTTGGGCGAATGCACGACCTGCCCACCGCCATGCCGCCCAGCATCCCGCAGAGGGTCCCGCCGGTTGCCTGCGCCACGACCGCCCACCAGCCCGCCCAGCTCGACCGCGCTTGGCGCTCCGGCAGCCTTGGACACCCTGAATCGGGTCGCCTTCCCTCGGAGGTGCCTCGGCCGCTGTCTGTGCCCCGGCCCACTCCAGACCCGTCGCATAACGATATGGCCCGTCGACATCATTTCCGCAACGCCTGATGCTGAACGTAACCCTTGCCCCGCAGGTCGCGACCATCGCCCTGGCGATCGGCCTCCTGTTCGCCCTGACCTGCTATCTGACCACCAATCTGTCCCCTGGCGGGATGATCACACCCGGCTGGCTGGCTCTGACCCTGGCGGAGGACGCCGGCAAGGTTGCGGTCATCGTCGGGGTAACGGCGGTGGCCTACCTCGGCATCTGCGCCCTACAGCGGATCGTGATTCTTTACGGCAAGCGGCTGTTTGCCGCGGTGATGCTGCTCAGCGTCCTGCTGTCCACAGGTCTGTTCCTCATCGTGCAACACGACTACCCGCTGCTTTTTGCCCATGAGACGCTCGGGTTCATCATTCCGGGCCTGATCGCCTACCAGCTGGTTCGCCAGCCCGCCCTGGTCACCCTCGCCGCAACCGGCGCGGTCAGCCTGGCCAGCTACGGCGTGCTCGCCAGCGGCGTGCTGCTTGGCCTCACCCCCGCTCTCTGATTCCTACGCCGTCCATCGGACAACCACGAAAGAGCAAACAGGATGCCCGTCTTCGCGCGCAGTCGCCGCACGACGCTTGCTCTGGTCGCCGTCGCCGTCGGGGTCATCGGGATCGCGATGGGACTCGCCCGCGACGCCGCCCAGACCGTGGCCGCAGACTCCCGGCTCGCCGTGCCCGTCGCCGGGGAGCTGCACTACCAGCGGCTCGACCGACCGGCGCGCACGATCGCCCGTACCCCCACTGGCGAGGTGGTCGCCACGATGACCGACGGCGCGCGCACCATCGCCCTGCTCGGCCCAGAGCGGATCTTCGCCGACTCCGACTTCACCGCGGCCACCGTCACCACAACCACCTGGGTCCGCTTCCTGCCACAGGAGTGGAACCCGGGCGCCGAGCGACAACCCTGGTTCCAGTCATGGCTCGCCCAGGCTCTGGGCGACACCTCCCCGGACCTGTTCGCCGTGGCCCTCCAGTACCTGCACGGCCAACCGATACAGACCGACGCGGCAGGCCTGGCCTACGGCGGCGACGCCGGGTTCGGACCAGATCTCGGGGGCACCGGCACCCGCGAGGAGAACTCCGACTTCTACGACTACCTCGGTGTGTCCTGGACCTTCCCGGACGGCGAGCAGGAGACTCCCGACCCGGCTCGCTACCGCGATGTGGACTGCTCCGGGTTCCTGCGGCTGGTGCTCGGCTACCGCATGGGCTACCCATTGCACAACACCAACGACCCCGGCCCCGGGCTGCCGCGGCGCGCATACGCCATCGCCGCCTTCGGCCCCGGCACGATGATCATCTCGGACGACGGAACCACCGCCGACGACTACAGCGCCCTGCAGCCCGGCGACCTGGTCTTCTTCAACCTCGACGCCCACCCCCAGATCGACCACGCGGCCATCTACCTCGGGCTGGACAACAGCGGGCACCACCGCTTCCTCTCGAGCCGGCGCACAGCGGACGGACCCACGCTCGGCGACGTCGGCGGCACCTCGCTGCTTGATGACGGCGGCCACTACTCCAGCGGCTTCCGGACCGCCCGCCGCATCTGAGCGGCCGACGGACCGCCCAGTCACTGCCGTAGCGTACGGACGTGACCGAACCGGCCGAGCCGCTGCCGCGGCGCGCGGTCCTGCATGGCATCCTCGGCGCCGCCGCACTCGCCCTCCTCGCCTGCGGCTCGGCCGTCTCGGCCGCCCCGGCCACCCTCGACGACGCCGTCGGCCAACTCCTCGATCGCCTCGACCCCGATGGCCCCTACCGCCACCCCACGCCAGCTGAACGCGACCGCGCCGTTGCCGCCGCCGACCGGCTCGCATTCATCGACACCACCACCGCAACCGCCGAGGCGTTCGCGCCGCTCGACATGAACGTCAGCGCCGCGACCGATCCCGCGACCGGCCGGCGTTACGCCCTTGCCGCTAGCCGACCCGACACCGACCGCTCCTGGGGAATACTCGCCCTCGACCTCACCACATCACCTCCCGACCTCCTCGTCGAAGTGCCCCACCCTGGCTCGGACCGGCACACCGAGCGCCTCGGCCTCGCCCTGTTCCGCGCGCTTCCCGGCGCCGCGCTGCTCATCGCCGGCGCTCACCGCCGCGCCGCCGAAGGAGCCGCTGACGTCGCCCACCAACCCGACACGATGTTTCATGCCGTGGCCACCCACCTCGCCGACCGCGGCGCCACCCAACTGCAGCTGCATGGCTTCCACGACGACAGCCTCGCCGACCACGACATCGTCGTGTCCGCAGGAGCCGGAACATCCACGCAATACACCGAGCAGATAGCCGACGCGCTCAGCAACGTCGACTTCGACGTCTGCCGCGCCTGGACCCAACGCTGCGGGTCGCTGGAGGGCCGCACCAACGCCCAAGGACGCGCCGCCGCCGTCCACGGCTATCCCTTTCTCCACCTCGAGATCAACCGCAGCACACGCGACGACCACGAGCGCAGCGCCACCCTCATCCACACCATTGCGAACAGATATCGCTCGATGTGAACCGCGGGGAGTGTCTCTAGCTCCTCTGTCAAGCGGCGGTTGTGGTGAGCGTCTGGATCGGGGGCCCGGCTGGCCACCGACGACGGGTATCGGGCGATCCAGCAGATTCCCGGGGTCGGCCCGCTCTGGGCGGTGGTGTTCGTGGCCGAGATCGGCGACGTGACACGGTTCGCCTCGGCCCGGCACCTGTGTTCGTGGGCCGGGTTGACCCTGCGGCACCGGGAGTCTGACACCACGGTGCACCGTGGTCCGATTACGAACAGGGCTCCACGCTGATCCGGTGGGCCGCGGTCGAGGCCGTGCAGCGCCCCGAGCGCAGATCATCGCCCGGCGCGGCCGCGACATCGCCT
>Ga0190265_10000373_pt1 | contig 33966 bp, 33 predicted proteins | sample Popmic124T_FD_133135 | JGI IMG/M metagenome (GOLD analysis project Ga0190265, IMG submission 133135) | Populus adjacent soil microbial communities from riparian zone of Indian Creek, Utah, USA - 124 T | ecosystem: Environmental > Terrestrial > Soil > Riparian zone | place: USA: Utah | collected...
ATGTGACGCATCGCCCCCGGGCGATAGAGCGCGACGAGCGCGACGAGATCCTCGAACTCGGTCGGGCGGACCTTGCGCAGCGCGTCGCGCATGCCGTCGGACTCGAACTGGAACACGCCGACGGAGTCGCCGCGCGCCATCATCTCGTAGGTCTTGGCGTCGTCGAGCGGCAGCGAAGCCATGTCGGGCTTGGGCCGCCCGGACTCCTCGATGATCGTCATGCAGTCCTCGATCACATCCAGGTTGCGCAACCCGAGAAAGTCCATCTTGAGCAACCCGATCTCCTCGATCGGCTTCATCGAGTACTGGGTCACCGTGCGGTAGGCGCGCTCGCCGTCGACCGACGCTCCGCGGTCCTCCATCAGCTGCAGCGGGACGATGTCGGTCAGCGGCCGGTCGGCGATCACGACGGCCGCCGCGTGGATGCCGGCGTTGCGGACGATCCCCTCGAGGCCCTTGGCGGTGTCGATCACGCGCCTGGCGTCGGGCTCCTGGTCGTAGGCGCGCTTGAGCTCGGGCTCCTCCTTGAGGTACTCGTCGAAGCTCTTCGAACGGCCCATCACCGGCTCCGGGATCAGCTTCGCGAGCCGGTCGCCGGTGCCGTAGTCGAGGCCGAGCACGCGCGCCGCGTCGCGTGTCGCGTTACGTGGCAGCATCTTGCCGAAGGTGACGATCTGGGCGACCGACTCGCGGCCGTACTTGTCGCCGACGTAGCGCATCACCTGCTCGCGGCCCTTGACCGAGAAGTCGATGTCGATGTCCGGCATCGACACTCGCTCGGGGTTGAGGAAGCGCTCGAACAGCAGCCCGTAGGCGAGCGGATCGACCTCGGTGATGTTGAGGCAGTAGGAGACGATCGATCCGGCCGCCGAGCCACGGCCCGGGCCGACGGCGATGCCGCTGTCCTTGGCGTACTTGACGAAGTCCCAGACGATTAGGAAGTAGGCGTCGAAGCCCATCCGGCCGATCACCTCGAGCTCCATCTCGAGGCGCTCCACGGCCTCCGCCGGCGGCGGATCGCCATAGCGGGCGCGCAGGCCCTCCATCGCGAGGCGGCGCAGGTACTCGCCCTCCGGCTCCCCGCTCGGCGTCGGGTAGCGCGGGATCAGCATCTTGCCGAGCTCGATGTCGACCTCGCAGCGCTCGGCGATCTCGACGCTCGACGGCAGCGCCTCCGGCCAGACGGCGAAGTCGCTCGCCATCTCCTCCGAGGTCTTCAGGTAGAACTCGTTGGTGTCGAACGTCAGCTTCGGCTCGGCGAGCGTGCTCTTGGTCTGCACGCAGAGCAGCGCCGAGTGGTTCTCGTAGTCCTCGCGGCCGAGGTAGTGCACGTCGCCGGTGCCGACCAGCGGCCTACCGACCTCGCGAGCGATCTCGACGATCCCCGCGTTCGCCTTCTCCTGGGCGTCGAGGCCGTTCTTCTGGACCTCGAAGTAGATGTTGTCGGCCCCGAAGACCTGCATCAGCTCGTCGGCGTGCGCGCGCGCCTCGGCCGGGTTGTCGGCGAGCAGGCGCTGGCAGAAGCGCGACTGCAGGCAGCCCGTGAGCGCGATGACGCCCTTCGAGTGGCGCGACAGCAGCTCCATGTCGACGTTGGCCTTGCCGCGCTTGTAGCCCTCCATGAAGCCCGCCGAGGTCAGCTTGACGAGGTTGCGGAAGCCCTCGTCGTCAGCCGCGAGCAGCGTCAGGTGGTTGCGCTCGTAACGGACCGCCTCGGTCTTGCGATCGTCGACGTAGTAGGCCTCGAGTCCGATGATCGGCTTGATCCCGTGCTTCCTGCAGGCCTTGTAGTGCTCGACGGCGCCGTTCATGACGCCGTGGTCGGTCAGGCCGAGCGCGGGTTGCCCGTAGGAAGCGGCACGCTCGGCGAGCTTGTCGATCTTGCAGGCCCCGTCGAGCAGCGAGTACTCGGAGTGGACGTGGAGGTGGGCGCAGGTCACGGGCTGCCCGAATATAGGGCCGCAACCCGACGTTCCCGCGGCGGGAGCGAGGGAGTTCCCGCTCTCTCGGAAACTAACGTCGGTCGCGCCGGCGCCTGGCCGCGACTCCCCAGCCACCCAGGACCGCCATCGCGATCCCGCCGACCACGAATGCCGGCACCGTCCCGTTCTCGGCTGGGGCAGGCTCACGCGAGGTGACTGGCCTGTCCACCGGATCGCCGGACAGCGGGGCCATCCCGGCCGTCAACTGCCGTAACGCCGGAGCGCTGGGACCCTCGAGGCGGGCCCAATGACCCTTCGACCGCGGCCCGCGGACCCGTACCGCGCTGAGCGACCGCACGTAGTCGATCTTCGTGGGCTCGCCGATCGGCGCCTGGAACAGCCGCTCGCCTTGGGCCGAGCCAACCCCCTGCGTGGTCGTCCAGATGCGGACCTCGTACCTGGGCTCATCGGACGCCGGACGGATCCGCTGCCCTCCGTGGAGCGCTGCGCTCAGCACCCCGCCCATCACATGCTCCACCTGAACCACCGTGTCGATCGGCCGACAGCCGTCCGCCCCACATACCTCGGCCGCTTCCACCGCACCGCCCTTCGCGTGTGCGGGGGCAGCTCCGACGACCAGCAGAAGCACGAGAGTGGAGAGGATCCGAGCCATCGCCACCTATACAGCTCACGTCCCGTCTCGGTTCCCGGGAACCGAGACGGGCGCCCGGTTGTAGGAAGGTCTGCAAGGTGGGCCGGCCGCCGACAGAGGACGATCTCGTACGGCGCGCGCGCGGCGGCGATGGCGACGCCTACGGGCAGCTGGTTCGCCAGCACCAGGAGATGGCGTTTCGAACCGCGTTCCTGATCACGGCTGACAGGAGCGACGCCGAGGACGCGACGCAGGAGGCTTTCGTGAAGGCACACGGCGCTATCGCACGGTTCCGGGTCGGCCAGCCGTTCCGCCCCTGGCTGCTGACCATCGTCGCCAACGAGGCGCGCAACCGCAGGAGATCGACCGGTCGCCGCCAGGATCTGCTGCGACAGGCAAGTGCCGAGCACGGCGTGGACGACGGCGCCCTGCTTGACCCAACCCCCGAGTCGGCGCTGCTTACGAGCGAGCGCCGTCGCCACCTCATCGCGGCGCTCGACTCGCTCGACCTTCGCGACCGGCAGGTGATCGTCTGCCGGCACGTGCTCGACCTGTCCGAGCGCGAGTCGGCGAACGTCCTCGGCTGCCGGCCCGGGACCGTGAAGTCGCGCCTGTCGCGGGCGCTCGCTCGGCTACGGTCACGGCTCGAAGACGAGGCGGCTCGCAATGACTGACATCGAGCGCGCCCTAGGCGAGCTGGACCCCTCGCGCCTGTTCCCGGCGACACCCGACGTCGAGTCGGCGGTGCGCCGGGCGATCGCGCAGACCGAGCCGCCGACACGTCGCGCTCAGCCTCGGCAGCTGCGCCGGACCGCGCTCACGGTCGCGGCTATCGTCATCGCCGCGACCGTGACGCTCATGGCCGCATCCGCTGGTGCCCGCTCAACGTTGCTCGAGCTGCTCGGTCTGGAGGGCACGACCGTCGAACGGGGAGAGCCGTCCACGCGCAACGAGCGCCCACCTGCCCTGGGCCGTGCGGTATCGCTCGCAGAGGCCGAGCGGCTAGCCGACTTCGAGGCCGCCGTCCCGCCGCTGACCGCCCTCGGACCGCCGACGCGGGTCCGCTACGACCCGAGCGTGCCGCCAAGCGGGCAGATCTCCCTTACGTGGGGATCTCTCGTCCTCTCCGAGGCCCAAGCGCTCGGCAGGCCGACCTTCGGCAAGGTGGTGCCGGCCGACGCGCGCATCGAAGCGGTCGAGATCGACGGCCAGCCCGGCTACTGGCTGTCGGGCTCCCCCCACGAGGTCTTCCGGCTCCTCCCACCCGGCACGCGACGGCGGCAGACCGCACGGCTCGCGGGCGACACCCTGCTGTGGGAGCGCGGAGGGCTGCTACTAAGACTGGAGGGCGCGGGCTCGAAGCTGGCCGCGCTGGCGATCGCCCGCTCGATGCGCTGAGCGGCGCGAGCTAGCCGTCGTCGCCCGCGAGGGCGATCCCAGCGAGCACGACGCCGACTACGACCGCAAGCGCAGCGACCTTGGAGCGGTTCGCGTCGAGCTTGCGCTTGATGATGCGGTTAGCGATCTTCCAGGTGATCCAGCCGAGGACGGTGTATCCGCGAGAGCTCACTTCCCCCCGTTACCCGGCTTGCGGTTCTTTATTCCGTACGCCATGCGGGACTGCAAGGTCCAGAGCTCGATGAAGCCCGGGCTGGCGTGCTGGGAGAAGAGGCCACCGGACTCGCCGAAGCCGGCGAGCGCCTCGTCGTAGAGCGCGTTCGGCGAGCTGCGCGCGACGACCTGCGCGCGGCCCTTGAACAGCCGCACGGTGATCTCGCCGGTCACCTGCTCGTTGACGTTGTCCATGTAGGCGTTGAGGTTCTCGAGCAACGGCTCGTACCAGAGGCCCGCGTAGACGAGGAAGGCCCACTGCTCGTCGAGCCCGCGCTTGAAGCGGTTCTGATGGATCGTCCCGACGAGCTTCTCGAGCTCGCGGTGAGCGGGCAGGATCACCTCGGCGGCCGGCACCTCGTAGAGGTCGCGGACCTTGAGACCGACGATCCGGTCCTCGATGTGGTCGACGGTGCCGACCCCGTGACGGCTCGCGATCTCGGCGCAGCGATCGATCAGCTCCACGAGACCGAGCCGCTCGCCGTCGAGCGAGACCGGACAGCCGCGCTCGAAGCCGACGACGAGATCCTGCGGCTCGTCGGGCGCGTTGCGCGCGTCGGCGACGAGCTCGAAGACGTCGTCGCGCGGCGGCTCGCCGAGGTCCTCGATCGGGCCGCCCTCCGACGAGCGGCCCCAGATGTTGTCGTCGATCGAGTACGGCGGCGCCTCGGTGCCGCCCTTGACGGGAATTCCGTGCTCGCGGGCGTAGGCGATCTCCTCCTCGCGACCCATCTGCCAGTTGCGCACGGGCGCGACGATCTTCATCTCGGGCGCGTAGGCGAGGACGGCCGAGTCGATCCGGACCTGGTCGTTGCCCTTGCCGGTGCAGCCGTGGGCGATCGCGTCACAGCCGTGCTCGCGTGCCTTCTCGACGGCGATCTTCGCGATCAGCGGCCGGCCGAGTGCTGTGAAGAGCGGATAGCCGCCTCCGTAGAGCGCGTTCGCCTTGATCGCCGGCAGGACGTAGTCATGGGCGAACTCCTCGCGTGCGTCGACGATCTCGCAGGCCAGCGCGCCGAGATCGAGCGCCTTGCCGCGGACGACGTCGTAGTCCTCGCCGGGCTGGCCGAGATTGAGCGTCAGGGCGACCACCTCGGCGCCGTAGTGGTCCTGGATCCACTTCAGCATCACCGAGGTGTCGAGGCCGCCCGAGTAGAGCAGCAGCACGCGGGCAACCTGCCCCGGACCCGCCTCGTAGCCGCCGATCTGCACCTCTGTCGTCTCGTCGCCCATCGGCCGGGCAACCTACCAGTCAGTGCAGGCCGCGGATGAGGTCGTTGACCTCGGTGTCGAGCGCGCGCGCCAGCGCCAAGACGGTCGCGAGGCGTGGTTCACGGATGCCAGCCTCCAGGCGGCTGACCTCGGAGTGGCTGAGACCGGACAGTCGGCCCAATTCAGCCATGGAGATCCGGCTCTCGAGGCGAGCGCTTCTGAGGTTCTCGCCAAATCGCGCTTGAAGAGTGGCCACCACCCTCTACTTTCGCCTTCGCGCGATCTTGTGACAAAGAATTTGCGCAAGACGGAATCCACCGACCGGCGGCGTCGCCCGGAGGGATGGGCAGACGCCGCCAGCCGCGCACTAGGCGCGCTACGGCGCTGGTTGTGCTTGGCTCACGGGGAGGTTAGGTCCATGAGTAGCTACAGCGCCGTAGCCGGTGGTCTCTATCGGCCCAAGGGCCGAAGCTGGTGCAAAGGTGGAACCCTCCATTGCCAAAAGGCACATTACCTGATCCGGACTAGCCCGCGCAAGGGGCGACTGGACGGGACGCGTCCGCTAGCCCAGGGCGCTTGCGATACGCGCCGTAGCGTCGTCGATCTCCTCCTCGGAGACCGTCAACGGCGGTAGCAGGCGGATCGTGTCGGGCCCGGTCGCGTTGACGACCAGCCGTTGCTCCAGCAACAGTCGACGCGCGAGCGCGGGACCGTCGTCGACCCGAATGCCGAGCATCAGGCCACGACCGCGGACTTCCAGACCGGACGCCTCCAAGGCGGCAGCGAGTCGCTCGCCCTTGGCGCGGACGGCATCGAGGAACTGGCGGTCGTCGACCACGTCGAGCACCGCATGTGCCGCGGCGGCCGCGACAGGGCCACCGGCGAAGGTCGAGCCGTGATCGCCCAGCTGCAGGACGTCAGCCTGCTCGGGGGTCGTGACGCACGCCCCGATCGGCAAACCCCCGCCGAGGCCCTTTGCAATGGTCATGACATCCGGGCGGATGTCGGTCCCCTGCCACGCCCACATCTCCCCTGTGCGCCCCATCCCGCACTGGATCTCGTCGAAGATCAACAACGCCCCATGGCGGTCGCATGCCTCCCGCGCGGCTGCGAGGACGTCGCCGCCGATCGGGTGGATCCCGCTCTCACCCTGGATCGGCTCCAGGATGACCGCTGCCGTGGAATCGGTGACGGCATCGCTCAGCGCGGGGGCGTTGTCGCGCGACACGGCGCGGAAGCCCGGTACCAGCGGCGCGAACGGCGCCTGCTTGGCCTCCTGCGGGGTAGCGGACAGCGACCCCATCGTGCGCCCGTGAAATCCGTGCTCGAGCACGACGAAGTCGCCGCCGTTGCGCCGCCGGCGCGCGAGCTTGATCGCGCACTCGACGGCCTCGGTGCCCGAGTTGCAGAGGAAGGCCTTGCCGCCGAGCGAGCTCTCGGACAGCCGCCCGGCGAGCTCGATCCCGGGCGCGGTGTAGTAGAGGTTGCCGACGTGCATCAGCTGCGCAGCCTGCTCGGCGATCGCGGTGACCAGCCGCGGGTGGCAGTGACCGATCTGGACGACCGAGATGCCCGCGAGGAAGTCGAGGTACTCGTTGCCCTCGGCATCCCAGAGCCGTGTTCCCTCGCCACGGACGAACTCCACCGGCGCGCGGGCGTAGGTGCCCATCACCGCCCGCTGCTCGACGCTCTGCAGGTCCGCGACGCTCACGCCGGCCTCACCGGGACAGCTTGGTGCCGATGCCCTTGTCGGTGAACAGCTCGATCAGCAGCGAGTGCGGCAAGCGGCCATCGACGATGTGGGCGTTCGGCACCCCACCCTCGAGCGCGGCCACGCATGCCTCGAGCTTCGGCCGCATCCCGCCCTGGATCTCGGGCAGCCGCGCCTTGACCTCGTCGATCGTCGCCTGAGCGATCAGCGAGTCCTCGTCGCTCGGGTCCTCGAGCCAGCCGACGACGTCGGTCAGGAAGATCGCCTTCGAAGCGCCGAGCGCGGACGCGACGGCGGCCGCAGCCGTGTCGGCGTTGACGTTGTAGGACTGGCCCTCGGCATCGGCACCGACCGACGCCACGACAGGGATGTAGTCCTCGGCGACGTGGCGCAGGACGTCGACGTCGACGCGCTCGATGTCGCCGACGAAGCCGATGTCGACGTCGCCGCCGGCAGTCGACTTGCGCACGGTGAACAGGCGTCCGTCATCGCCGCAGAGGCCGACGGCCGGCTGTCCGTGACGGTTGATCCGCAGGACGATGTCCTTGTTCTGCTTGCCGACCAGGACCATCTTCGCGACCTCGACCGTCGCCTCGTCGGAGACGCGCAGGCCGTCGACGAACTTGACCTCCATCCCCAGCCGCTCCATGTAGGCGGTGATGTCCGGGCCTCCGCCATGGACGACGACCGGGTTCATCCCGACGTACTTGAGCAGCACGACGTCGCGCGCGAACTCCTCGCGCAGCGCCGGGTCGGTCATCGCCGCGCCGCCGTACTTGATCACCACGGTCTTGCCGTGGAAGTCACGGATGTAGGGCAGGGCCTCGAGGAGTGTGGCTACGTCGCGCATTGGCTCAGGTCGAGTATTCGGAGTTGATCGTCACGTACTCGTGCGTCAGGTCGCTGAAGAAGACCTCCGTCTCCCCGCCCTCGCCGGGCAGCGTCAGACGGAACTCCACCTCGCTCCCTTCGACCGCGCGCTCGAGCGTCCTCCAAGCGTCGGCGTCGAGATCGACGACGACACCGGCCGAGACGACCTGCATTCCCTCGATCTCCAGGTCGACGACGAACGGCGCGCCGGCCCCGAGCGCCTGGCCGGTCGACTGCAGGATGCGGCCGAAGTTCGGGTCGGCCCCAAGCAGCGCCGACTTGACGAGCGGCGAGTCGGCGACCGCGCGTGCGACCCGCTCGACGGAATCGGGAGCGCCCTCGACCGCGACCCGCGCGACCCGCGTCGCGCCCTCGCCATCAGCAACCATCTCGAGCGCGAGCTGGCGCATCAGCGCGTCGATCGCCTCCCCGAGCGCGAGCTCGTCGGCCGTCTCCGAGTCGATCCGCACGCCAGAGGCGCCGTTCGCGAACGCGATCACGGTGTCCGAGGTCGAGAGCTGACCGTCGACCGAGATGCGGTCGAACGAGCGCTTGACGCAGACGCCGGTGAGCAGATCGAGCGTCGCCTGCTCGACCTCGGCGTCGGTCTCGACGAAGCAGAACATCGTCGCGAAGCGCGGCGAGATCATCCCGGCGCCCTTCGCCTGACCGGCGACCCGAACCGCCTTCCCCGACGGCAAGGCGACATCCAAGCAGGCCCGCTTCGGACCCTTGTCGGTGGTCAGGATCGAGACGGTGAAGTCCTCGCAGTCCGGGCCGAGCGCCGCCGCGCACGCGCGCGCGCCCTCGATCAGAGCCTCACGCGGCAGCTCGCGGCCGATCACCCCGGTCGACGCCAGTCCCACGAGCTCGGCGTCGATGCCGAGGGCCTCCGCGGCAGCTGCCTGCGAGGCGCGTGCCGTCTCCAGCCCGCGCGCACCGTCGGCGACGTTCGAGTTGCCCGAGTTGGCCAGGACTGCACGCAGGCCATCCGTCTTCGCCTCGCTGGTAATCGCTATCGGAGCGCCCACAAGGGCGTTGTCACAGAACCGCACGGCTGAGACCGTCCGATCGCCGTCTGAGACGAGCAGACCGACGTCGAGCCCCTCGGGCTTGATCCCGGCATGCACTCCAGCGGCGCGGAACCCCCGCGGCAGCGCGCTCGGGTCTAGCTCAGTCACGTGCTCCGGCCGCTGTACCCAGCGTGACCTGAAGAAGCCGTCGTCGCTCACGGCAGCAGGCCCTCGGTCTCGGGCAACCCGAGCATCAGGTTGAGGTCCTGGACCGCCTGACCGGCGGCGCCCTTCCAGAGGTTGTCGATCGCCGCGAAGACGAGCACCCGACCGGTCGCCGGCTCGACCGTCGCATGGATCCGGCAGAGGTTGGTCTCGCGCACGTCGCGGACGCCCGGCGGCGCGTCGGCGAGCTCGACGAAGGGCTCCGACTCGTATGCGGCGCGGAAGACGTCCCGCACCTCGTCCGCGGTGACGTCCTGCTTCGGTGTGACGTAGCAGCTGGCGAGCAGCCCCTGGTCGAGCGGCAGCAGGTGCGGCGTGAAGGTGATCGGGAAGCCGGGCAGCTCCTGGTCGAGCTCGGCACGGTGGCGGTGGCCCTCGACCTTGTAGGGCGTGACGTTCTCGTCGGCGGCGACGAAGTGCGTGCTGGCGCTCGGATCCCGTCCTGCGCCCGACACCCCCGACTTCGCGTCGACGATCGCGTCGCGGGCGATCTCGCGCAGCGGCCAGAGCCCGAGCAGCGAAGCCGTCGGGTAGCAGCCGGGTGCCCCCACGAGGTCCGCCCCGGCGATCGCGTCGCGGTGCAGCTCGGTCAGTCCGTACACGGCCCTGTCGAGCAGCTCGGGTGCCTCATGGGGCTGGTACTCGCGCTCGTAGAGCTCGCGCGAGAGCCGGAAGTCGGCCGACAGATCGACGACCTTCAGGCCGCGCTCGCGCAGCGCCTTGACGGCCGGCGCAGCCGCCTTGTGCGGGTAGCCGACGATCGCCGAGTCGGCCTGCTCGGCGATCCGGTCGGCGTCGAGCTCGTCCATCGTCAGGTCGACCCGGTGGCGCGGGTAGACGTCGCGCAGCCGCTTGCCGGCATCGCTGCGTGCCGTCAGAGCCGTCAGCTCGAGCGTCGGATGCCTGTCGAGGATCGCAGCGGCGACCGCACCGCCGAAACCGGCGGCACCGACGACCGCGACTCGCTTGCCGTCAGCCACGGAGCCGCCCTCCGATCTCATCGAGCGCGGACTCGATCGCCTGACGCCGTTCGAGGACCTCGTCCTCGGTCAGCGTCCGGTCGTGGGCGCGGAACTCGAGCCGGACGGCGAGCGAGCGGTTGCCCTCGCCGATCTGCTCGCCCTCGTAGACGTCGAACACCTCCGCGGTTGCGAGCAGGTCGCCGCCGCCCTTGCGGACGGCCTCGATCACGTTCGCGGCGGTGATGTCCGTCGCCGCGACGACGGCGATGTCCTGGAGCACGGCCGGGAAGGTCGCGAGGTCCGCGTAGGTGGACAGCGCGCCATCGGTCAGCTCGGCGATCGCGTCGGCGTCGAGCTCGAACACGACGGCACCCGCCAGGTCCCACTCGCGGGCGACGAGCGGATGCAGCTCGCCGATCCAGCCGAGCTCGTAGAGGCCCGGCTCACCGCCGTTGCTCAGCTTCTCAGTCGCGACAGCCGTAACCGTCGCGGCCCGTCCCGGGTGCAGGAACGGGAGCTGCGCAGGCTCGACGTACGGGACGAGGCCGGCGCTCGCCAGCAGCGCCTCGACGAGGCCCTTGCCGGCGTAGAAGTCGGCCTTGCCCGCGGGGCTGCGCCACGTCGACGGCGAGGACTGGGTGAGCAGTCCCGCGACGTGGTGCCGCTCGACGGCGGGAGCGGTGCCGTCAGGGCTGCCCTGAGGCGCGCCGAGGTCACCATCGGGCCGGTACACGTGCGCGGACTCGAACAGCGCCACGCCCGCGGCGCCGTGCGACATGTTGTGGCGGGCCGCGTCGAGCAGCCCCGAGAGCAGCAGCGGCCGCATCACCGAGTGATCCTCACTGAGCGGGTTCGACAGCTTCAAGGTCGGCAGCTCGCCGATCCGCAACCGCTCGAGCGTCTCCGGCGACGTGAAGCTCCACGCGACGACCTCGTCGAGCCCCCGATCGCGCAGCGCGTCCTCCAGCCGGCGCCGCAACCGTTGGCTGTGCGTCAGCCGGCCGATCGCCCGCTCACGCGCGGGCAGCGTCGTCGGCAGCTTGTCGAGCCCGTAGATGCGCGCGATCTCCTCGACGAGATCGGCGTCGCGCTGAACGTCGGCGTCGCGCCACGCCGGAACCGTCACGGTCAGCGATCCGCCGTTCGCCACCGACTCGAACCCGAGGCTGACGAGGATCGCCTCGACCTCGCCGTCCGGGATCCGCGTGCCGAGCATCCGCTCGAGCCGGTCGAGGCTCAGCTCGACCTGCCGTGGATCCACCGGCTCGGGGTAGGCGTCGATCGTCCCCGGCACGAGCCGTGCGCCGCAGAGCTCGACCATCAGCCGTGCCGCGAGCCGCTGGGCGGCGATCGCCTGCTCGGGATGGAGCTGCTTCTCGAAGCGCGTCGATGCCTCGGAGCGCAGACCGAGCGCCTTCGAGGTCCTGAGCACGTTGGGGCCGACCCAGGTCGCGGCCTCCATCAGCACGCGGGTCGTCTTGTCAGAGACCTCGGAGATCTGGCCGCCCATGATGCCGGCGATCCCCGACGGGCCCTCCGAGTCGCAGACGAGCGCCATCGAGTCGTCGAACGTCCGCTGCTCGTCATCGAGCGTCTTCATCTGCTCGCCCGCCTCGGCGCGGCGCACGACGATCCTCCCGCCGCGGACCTCGTCGAGATCGAAAGCGTGCATCGGCTGGCCGCTCAGCAGCATCACGTAGTTCGTGATGTCGACGACGTTGGAGATCGGCCGCTGGCCGGCGGCGATCAGCCGCTGCTTGAGCCACAAAGGTGACGGTCCGATCGTCACGTCCTCGAAGACGCGCGCCGTGAAGCGCAGGCAGATCTCGGGATCGGCGATCTCGACCGAGGCGTAATCGGTCGCGCTGTCGGTTCCGGAGGGCTCGGCGTCGGCGTCGGTCGGGTCGGGTCCGAGCGGCGCACCGGTCGCTGCATGCACCTCGCGGGCGACCCCGTAGACGGACAGGCAGTCGGGCCGGTTCGGCGTGATCTCCAGCTCGAGCACCTCGTCGGCGATCGGCAGCGCGTCGAGCAGCGGCGTGCCTGCGGCGATGCCGTCGTCGAGGACGACGATCCCGGAGTGCTGGTCGCCGATCCCCAGCTCGTCCTCGGCGAGGATCATCCCGAACGACTCGACGCCCCTCAGCTTCGCCTTGCCGAGCTTCGTGCCGTCGGGCATCACGGCTCCCGGCAGCGCGACCGGAACCGTCTGGCCCGCCGCGACGTTGGGTGCTCCGCAGACGATCGTGCTCGGCTCGCCGGCGCCTACGTCGACCGTGCAGACCTTCAGCCGGTCGGCGTCGGGATGCTGCTCGGCACTGAGCACCTTGCCCACGACGAAGCCGTCGGGCTCCCCCACGCCGACCCGCTCGATCCGCTCGAGCTCGGTGCCGGTGAGGTCGAGCCGCTCGGCTATTCCCGCGGCCGAGAGACCCGGGTCGCAGTACTCGAGCAGCCATGTCAGTGGCGTCCTCATGAGCCGAACTGCCCCAGGAAGCGCACGTCGTTGTCGAAGAACAGCCGCAGATCCGGCACCCCATGCCGCAGCATCGCGATCCGCTCGATGCCCATCCCGAACGCGAAGCCCTGGACCTTCTCGGGGTCGTAGCCGTTGTCCTTGACGAAGCCGAGCACGTTCGGATCGACCATGCCGGAGCCGAGGATCTCGATCCAACCGCTGCCCTTGCAGAGGTTGCAGTGCGAGCCGTCGCCGAGGTATCCCTTCCCCGAGCACTTGAAGCAGGACACGTCGACCTCGACGCTCGGCTCGGTGAACGGGAAGTAGTGCGGCCGCAGCCGGATCTCGCGCTCGGCGCCGAAGATCGCTCGCACGAACTCGAGCAGCACGCCCTGCAGATCGCCGAGCGTGATGTCCTCGTCGATCGCCAGCCCCTCGATCTGGTGGAACATCGGCGTATGGGTGGCGTCGTGGTCGCGCCGGTAGACCTTGCCGGGCACGATCACGTAGATCGGCGGCTCCTGCTGCTCCATCGCCCGGATCTGCATCGGCGAGGTGTGCGTGCGCAGCAGCACGTCATCGGAGAAGTAGAAGGTGTCCTGCAGCATCCGCGCGGGGTGCCCAGGCGGATGGTTGAGCGCCGTGAAGTTGTAGTAGTCGAACTCGACCTCGGGCCCCTCGGCGACCGAGAACCCAAGCCCGACGAAGACGTCCTCGATCTCGCGCCGCGTCTCGGTGATCAGGTGCAGGTGGCCGGACCGCTGCGGCGGGTCACCGGGCAGCGTGACGTCGATCGCGTCGCACCGCAGCCGCTCGTCGAGCTCGGCGGCGTCGAGCGCCGACACCCGCTGCTCGAGCTGGGCCTCGAGCGCCTGCTTGACCTCGTTGCCCCCCTTGCCGACGGGACCGCGCTGCTCGGGTGGCAGGTCCTTGATCGACCGCAGCATGGTGGTCAGCTCCGCCTTGCGCCCGAGGTACTGGATCCGCAGCTGCTCGAGCTCGGCGGCCGACCCAGCAGCCGTGATCGCGGCCTCGGCCTCGGCGCGGATCTCCTGCAGGCGGGCCGGGGCGTCAGGCATGGTGGGCCATCCTATTGCCGAGCTCGTAGAGCCCGATGGTCGCCGCCATCGCGACGTTCAGCGAATCCGGCCCGTCGAGCCGCTGCGGGATCCGCACGATCGCGTCGAGCGCAGCCACGACGTCGTCGGGCAGCCCGTCACGCTCGCCACCGACGCACAGCACCACAGGCGGGCCCATCTCCCGCGCCGCGTCGACCAAGGTCGCGTCGGCGCCGGAGTCGAGACCGAGCTTCACGCCGGGCAGGTCCGACAGCGCCGCCCGTGCCGGGGGGCGCGCGAACAGCGAGCCCATGCTCGCCCGGACGGCCTTCGGCCCGAATGGGTCGGCGCAGCCATCGCCAATGACCACCGGGCCGTCACAGAGCGCGTGCGCGGCGCGGACGATCGTTCCGACGTTGCCGGGGTCGGAGACCCCGTGCAGGTACACGCAGACGTCGCCGACCGGCTCCGACCAGCGCTGCCGGTAGACGCCGATCACCCGCGCGCCAGACCCGAGCGAGCTGACCCGGTCGAGCAGCTCGGCCTCGACGTCCTCACCGGCCCGCAGGTGGATCTCGGGCGTCCAGCCGAACTGCTCGGCGGCGGTGACGAGATCCTCGCCCTCGGCTGTGAAGAGCCCGGTCGCGTCGCGCTCCTTCTTGCGCTGGAGCTTGTGGATCTGCTTGAGCTGTTGGTTGTCGCGTGAGGTGATCATCGGTTCGGTTCGGTCCTAGAACGACGAAGGGCGCCACTCTGGGCGCCCCGGGAAGCTCGATCGACCGTATGCCTGAATCAGGCAGCGGCCGCCTCCCGGGCGGTCTCGGCAAAGCGTCGGAAGGTCTCGGGGTCGCGCACGGCGATGTCGGCGAGAACCTTGCGGTCCAGCTCGACGCCGGCCAGCTTGAGCCCGTGCATGAACGTGCTGTACGACATCCCCTCCTGGCGCGCGGCGGCGTTGATCCGCTGGATCCAGAGGCGACGGAAGTCACGCTTCTTGTTGCGCCGGTCGCGGTAGGCGTAGGAGTCCGCCTTGAGCAGGGCCTCCTTCGCGCGCTTGTAGCTCGACTTCGCCTGACCGCGGTAGCCCTTGGTCCGCTCGAGAGTCGCCCGCCGCTTCTTCTTGGCGTTGACCGAACGCTTGACCCGGCTCATCCGCGCAACAGCTCCGTGACGCGCTTCTCGTCGGCCTTGGCGACCTCGACCGGCCGTCCGAGCCGCCGCTTGCGCTTGGCGCTCTTCTTCTCGAGGATGTGCGACGTCATGCCGTGACGGGCACGGAGCTTCCCCTTGCCCGTCTTGCGAAAGCGCTTCTTAGCGCCGGAATGAGTCTTCATCTTCGGCATAACGAAGCGCGTATTGAAGCAGACGTGACCGAGTTGTCGCTCAGCTGGCCGGCGAGTCGGCCTTGGCCGGAGCCTCAGCCGCTGCATCAGGCGCCGGAGCGGGCTTGTCAGCAATCGGCTCAGCGGGAGCCTCGGGCTCCTTGGCACCCGCCTGGGTGGAAGCCTCGCCGTCGGCCTCCCCATCCTTTGCCTCGACCTTCTTGGGGATCGGTGACAGCAACATCGTCATGTTGCGGCCGTCCTGGATCGGGCGCTGGTCGATGACGCCGAGCTCCGCGACGTCCTCGGCGAGCCGCATCAGCAGCGCGACGCCACGCTCAGGGTGCGTCTGCTCGCGGCCACGGAACATGATCGTGACCTTCACGCGGTCGTCGCCCTCGAGGAATCGCACGACGTGGTTCTTCTTGGTCTCGTAGTCGTTGTCCGCGATCTTCGGGCGCAGCTTGATCTCGCGCACGTTGACCTGCTTCTGGTGCTTGCGCGCAGCCTTCGCCTTCTGCTCCTGCTCGTACTTGTACTTCGAGTAGTCGAGCACGCGACACACCGGCGGCTTGGCCTCCGGGGCGACCTCCACGAGGTCGAGGTCGCGCTCGCGGGCGTAGGCGAGCGCCTTCTCGGTCGAGATGACGCCGATCTGGTTGCCGTCCTCGCCGACCAAGCGCACCTCGCGAACGCGGATGCGCTCGTTGATACGAGTGTCGTCCCGGTCCGGCGGACGCCGATCGAACCTGCGCGGGATCGGCACTACGCGCTAACGGGGCTAGACGTCAAAGGCGAGAGGAAGGTGGCGGGGACGGGCACGGAATGCGTCAGCGGCTGTGGCAGCGCGTGATCTGGGGACCCGTCATTCAGGTGGCCAGTATAGCGCCGCAGCGCAAGTCGGCAGAGATCATCTGCTGACGGGCAGCTTGAGCCGCCAGCGGCGGCCGTTGCCGTAGGCGTCGCGCACGGACACCGACAGCCGCAGCGTGAGCTTCTGCCTCCGCCCGAGCGCGCTGGCGATCCGTCGCCGGTGGGCGGCAGTCAACCGCACCGCCAGCGTGGCGCCACGTCGCGCCGCAAACTTGCGCTCGCCGCGCGTCTTGCCCTTGGCTATCGGCGACCTCCGCCCCGCCCTGAGCACACGCGCACTGGCGGTGGCATTGCACGCCTCGTCGCAGGCGAGACGAACCCGCAGCGTGCGCCGCTTCAGGATCGCGCGCTTGCGGGGAGCGATCACCTTTGGAGCCTTCACGTCCTGGCACGGTGGATCGTGTGCCTCGCCACCCTCGTCGTAGGCGACCGCCATCACGGCGAACGCGCCATGCGGCGAGCAGCGCTGCTCCCACGTGCCGACCGCCTGGCCGGCCTCGTTGATAGCGAAGACGGGCAGGGTGCGAATGTCACCCGGAACGGCGACGCGGCGCGCGGCACTCGCCTTGCCGTCAGCGCCGATCGTCGACACCGCCACATTGGCCCGCGACGGACCCTCCCCACCGAGGAACGGGCGTGCGGAGCCCTCGAGCCACGAGACGATCGCCGGACCGCGCGGCGCCGCAGCGATCTCGACCCCAACCGGGAAGCCGCGCGCCGGGATCGTCGAGGTCGGGCCAAGGGTGCCGTTGCTGCCATGGGTCGCGTAGCGGACCTCATCCTCGGAGGCGCCCCAGGCCGCCACCGCGTGACCGCCCTCCTGGACGTCCAGATCGAAGCTCTCGGGCTTGCTCACCGGGAGCGCGCGAGACTCGCCGAAGGGGCCCGCCGGGGGCCGTACCGCGGAGAAGACGTTGTACTCGATGGTCTTGACGCGCGGTCCGCGCAGGACGTAGGCGTGAACCCTTCCGACACCGTCGACGAGCGCGCCGAGACGGGCGATCCGATCGGGATCGCTGTCGGCTGCGAAGGGCTGCTCCGGCGGACCGAAGTCCGCGGTGCCCGCGGGGCCGTGAAAGATCCGGGCGGACTCGCCACAGACGGCCGCCAGGACCGCGTCGCCGCGCGAGTTGACGTCGACCGAGAGATCCCGGCATGAGCCGCCGCCACCGGGCAGCGTCTCCACCGCTCCACCCGGTCGCCGCACCTGGATCGCGTTCGGAAGACCGTCGGTCGAGCCCGCGACCCGAGCCAGCCATGCGACTGTCACGCCGCCTGCACCGTCGACCGCCACGGCAGGATCCACCGCGGCGAGCACAGCCCCTGCGACGACGACCGTGCCGGGCGCACCCGGCGAGTCCGCACGTCCGTTCGAGACCCCGGGCGCGGCGAAGGTCAGCAGCCGTACCTGGCCTCCCACCACCGCGACGACCGCAGCGGCACCTGCCGAGTTGATCGCAAGTGCCTGCTGGTCGCCGTCGAGCTTGACCGGAGCATCGACGAAGCGGCCACCGGCATCCCGCGTCGTAAGCGATGTCCACAGACTTCCTGAAGCGCCCGAGGCGACCCCACGCGCGAACTGGTCCGCATTCGCGTAGGCGACCACCGCCTTGCCCTGGGCGTCGATCGCCGCGGTCGGATCAGGGACGCCACGCACGATGTCGACCGTCTCGACCGGCTGCCAGCTCAGCGCCGCGGCACTCGCCGTCGGCACGACGAAGGCGAGCAAAGCCGATACGGCGGTGAGACTCCTCAGGCGCAGCTCGATCCTCCTTGGGCCTGTAGAACGCCGCGGTCGGCGCCCCCTTTGCCGCCTTAACCCCGCTCGGCGATCTCCGATGCGGTGCGCTCGCTGAACTCGTCGAGCGTCAGCGTGCCGAGGTCGCCCTCGCCATGACGACGGACGGCCACGGAGCCTGTCTCCTGCTCCTTGTCGCCGACGATCAGCATGTAGGGCGCCTTGCGCAGCTCGCCGTCGCGGATCTTCCGGCCGACCGACTCGGCGCGGTCGTCCACGGCGACGCGCAGGCCGGCGGCGTGCAGGTCGCGCTCGACCTGGCGCGCGTAGTCGTTGTGGCGGTCGGCGATCGGCAGCACGAGCGCCTGGACGGGTGCCAGCCAGAGCGGGAACTCGCCAGCGTAGTGCTCGATCAGGATGCCGATGAACCGCTCGAAGCTCCCCATCAGCGCGCGGTGGATCATCACCGGGCGGTGCTCTGCGTTGTCCGCGCCCGTGTATGCGAGGTCGAACTGCTCGGGCATGTAGTAGTCGAGCTGGACGGTGCCCAGCTGCCACGAGCGGCCGATCGAGTCGGTCATGTGCAGATCGATCTTTGGCCCGTAGAACGCACCGTCGCCCGGGTTGAGCTCGTAGTCGAGCCCGCGGTCCTCGAGCGCCTTCGTCAGCGCCGCCTCCGCCTTGTCCCACATCTCCTCGCTGCCGACGCGCTTCTCGGGCCGTGTCGAGAGCTCGAGCCGCGGCTCGAAGCCGAACACGTCGTAGATCGCGAAGCCGAAGTCGAGGCAGCGCTGGACCTCCTCCGGGACCTGCTCCTCGGTGCAGAAGATGTGGGCGTCGTCCTGGGTGATGTGGCGGACGCGCAGCAGGCCGTGCAGCGTGCCGCTCGGCTCGTGGCGGTGCACCAGCCCGGCCTCCGAGTAGCGAATTGGCAGATCGCGGTAGGAGCGGCGCTCGGACGAGTAGATCTGGGTGTGCGCCGGGCAGTTCATCGGCTTCAGGCCCATCGTGCGGCCCTCGACCTCGGTGAAGTACATGTTCTCGCGATAGACGTGCCAGTGGCCCGACTGCTTCCAGAGATCGGCGTCGTAGATGATCGGCGTGTGGACCTCGCTGTAGCCGCGGTCCGCGTTCTCGCCGCGCCAGAGGGCGGTCAGCTCGTTCCACAGCTGCTGCCCGTTCGGCTTCCAGAACGGCGCGCCGGGCGACAGCTCGCTGAACATGAACAGGTCGAGCTCCTTGCCGAGCTTGCGGTGGTCGCGCTTGCGCGCCTCCTCGAGCCGCTCGAGGTGCTGGGCGAGATCGTCCTTGGAGAGGAACGCCGTGCCGTAGATGCGGGTGAGCATCTGGCGGTCGGCGTCACCGCGCCAGTAGGCGCCCGCGACGCTCGTGAGCTTGAACGCCTTGATCCGCCCGGTGCCGGGCGCGTGCGGGCCGCGGCAGAGGTCGGTGAACGGCCCGTTGCGGTAGAGCGAGACCGTCTCTACGGCCTGGTCCCGGACCAGGTCCTCGATCAGCTCGACCTTGTAGTCCTGCCCCTCCGCCTCGAACCGCTCGATCGCCTCGGCGACCGGCAGCTCCGAGCGCTCGAACTGCTCGTCAGCCTTGACGTGCTCGCGCATCTTCTGCTCGATGCGCTCGAAGTCCGCGTCTGAGACCTTGACGCCCTCCGGGAACTCGAAGTCGTAGTAGAAGCCGTCGTCGATCGGCGGACCGATCGAGATCTTGACGCCGGGATACAGCTCCATCACTGCGGTCGCGAGGACGTGGGCCGCGTCGTGGCGGACGAGCCAGAGCGCGTCCTCCCCGCTCTTGGCGGTCACGATCTCGACGCTCGCGCCGTCCTCGACCGGCGCCGACAGGTCGCGCAGCTCGCCGTCGACCCTGATCCCGAGCGCCGCGCGCGCGAGGCCCTCGCCGATCGCCCTAGCGACGTCGAGGCCCGACGCGCCCGCCGGAACGTCGAGCGTCGTCTGATCTGGCAGCTGGACCGTCATCCGAACCCGGAACCTACAGGCGCGGTCAACGCTGACGCGCGATCCCTGCGCGCAGCTCCCGAAACGCGCGATCCGTGATGACCTTGGAACGCTCAGCCGCCTCCAGCAGGTAGGCCCTGTAGCGCGCCGAGCTCTCGATCACACGGCGATGGCGATCGAGCATCGCCTCGATCTCTCGGGCGTCCATGTCGATGAACTGCCGCTCGCCCCGCATGTCGACCTGCATATTAGCTATGTCCTTTCTCGTACGACGTCCTCGCCAGGCCATCGACGGCGCGCAACTCGGCCTCGAGCTCATCGATCTTCGCTGCCGACTCACGGGCGGCCGTCCGCCAGAACTCGAGCTGGGTCTCGACCTCCTGCAGATTCACCTCAGACACCTCGAGCGGACCGACCCGCCTCAGCCAATCGCCGTTGCTCATGCGTACAGCAGCCGAGGAAACGATGAAGACGCCACCGACCACGAGGACGAACGCTGCAGACACCAAGAGCAGCCGCGCCATCCAGATCATGAGCCTGCTCCCAAAGACGCTCTCCAACACCGTCGGCTCTGTGTAGCCGGGTCCGCCGCCTGGCAGCAACCCAATCGCCAGCATGATCACGACAACCGCGAAGCCTGCGGTCAACCATCTGTCCCTGGACTCCATGGAGTCGAACTTACGCCGGCTGGCCCCGGCCTCCTAGCCCGCTTAGCGAGTTGTTACAGAAAGCGGCGGGAAGCGACCAATGTGATGGGGATCACAGAGTTCAGTTCGTTACGCCCTACCCTGCCTCGTTCGAGCCGGTCCGTATGAGCGATGGACGAGATCCACGCCGGCTCTGTTCCCCGCGCGGTCACTGACTGACGACAAGAGCGCGGGATGCCGCACGCCTGACCGGCGTGGCCTGGCAGATGCCCCCGAAGCGTGGAGGTCCTCTCCCGATGCGCAAGCTCACACCGATCCCCGTTCTCTGCCTTGCCCTGGTCGCCGGGACTGCCTTCGCGGCCGACTCCGACGGCCAGCCACCGACCGCGGCCGCGGAGACCGTCCTAGTGGCCGCCGGGCTGACGGACCCACTCGCGGTCCAGGAGGCCCGTCGCAAGTTGCGCCAGGCGCAGCGGCGCGCCAACCCCGAGCCGAAGCCGGTGGCCGTGCCCGCTCACCTCCAGGCGATCGCGCAGTGCGAGTCCGGCGGCGATCCGACCGCGATCGGCGGCGGCGGTCTCTACCGCGGCAAGTACCAGTTCTCGGTCGCCACCTGGCAGGCCGTCGGTGGCACCGGCGACCCGGCGGCAGCGCCGGAGGCGGAGCAGGACCGTCGCGCGATCATCCTCTATGACACCTCGGGCCCGGGCCAGTGGCCCGTGTGCAGTAGCTAGGAGCGCTCGACCTGGGAGCCCGGGACGATGTCGTCGGCCCCAGTGTCGTCCCAGCGGATCCATGCCTTGTGCCCGCCGTCGTAGTCCGGTGCCCAGAGGACGAGCGTGGCGTCGCGGCCCCAGACGCGGCAGCGCTCGTCGCCCTCCGGGTCGAGGCCGCGCCACACGCGCACGAACGCGTTCTCGTCCCACTGCTCGGCGACGGTCGTCGGATCGGTGTGGCCCGGATGCAGCCGCGTCTGCGGCGGCAGCGCCATCAGCGTGTCCATGATCGACGACTTGATGTCGTCGAACGTCGTCGAGCCGGGCGCGTTGACGCCACCGACGGAGCCCTTGAAGAGGGTGTCGCCGGTGAAGACGTCGTCGCCGTTGACGACGAAGTTGAGCATCCCCGCCGTGTGGCCGGGCGAGTGCAGCGCACTGATCTGCAGGCTGCCGGTCTCGAGCACCAGTTCGCCCGGCTCGATCGTGCGATCGACGTCCGGCAGCTGCTCGGCCTCGATCGGGTGAGCCAGGATCTCCACGTCGAAGCGCTCCTTGAGCGCCGCGTTCTGCTCGACGTGGTCGTGGTGGTGGTGGGTGAGCAGCAGGTGGGTGGGCGTCAGGTCGTAGCGCTCGACCGAGTCGATCAGCGGCTCGATCGGCGCGCCCGAGTCGATCAGCACCGCCTTGCTCCCCGGCCCGTCGTGGACGAGGTAGGCGTTCGACAGGAAGCGCTGGTGCATCGAGCGGTCGACGGTCGGTGGCATGGGCGCAGCCTACCCGCGCCATAGCATCAGCCCACATGGACCTCGCTGCCCTGCGCGCCCAGTTCCCCGTGATGGAGCGGCTCGCCTACCTCAACACCGGGTCGGTGGGACCACTGCCACGCGCAGCCGCCGACGCGGCCGGCGCGGAGCTGGAACGGGCGACCCGCGAAGGTCGCGGCGGCAAGGCCCATTTCGAGCGCGCGGCGTCACTTGCCGAGCGGCTGCGCGCGCGGATCGCCGGTCTGCTCGGCTGCGATCCCTGGGAGGTCGCCTTGACCGGCGCGACGACCGATGGCGTCAACGCCGTGCTGTCGGGGCTCGACCTCGCGCCCGGCGACGAGATCCTCACGACCGACGAGGAGCACCCGGGACTGCTCGCGCCGCTCGGGTTGGCTCGCGAGCGGCGCGGAGTGGCGATTCGCCTGGTGCCATTCGACGAGATCGCGAGCGCGGTCGGTCCCCGTACGCGACTGGTCGCCTGCTCCCACGTCTCGTGGATCACCGGGCGCGTGCTCGACAGCACGGCGCTGGCGAGCTGGGACGTGCCGGTGCTGCTCGACGGTGCCCAGGGCCTGGGCGCGGTCGCGGTCGACGTGCGCGAGCTCGGCTGTGACTACTACGCGGCGTCAGGGCAGAAGTGGCTCTGCGGGCCGATCGGCAGTGGCTACCTCTATGTGCGTGAGGACTCGATCGACGGCCTCGCCCCAAGCTCGCCGGGCTACGGCTCGCTCTCCGACACGCTCCGCCCGCTCGAGCTGCCGCTCGCCGACGGCGCGGCGCGATTCGACAGCGGCTTCGCCGCGGCCGAGCGATCCGCGTGGTCGCTCGCGGCACTCGACACGCTCGAGCGCACGGGCCTGACGGCCCTCCAGGAGCGCGCAGTCACATCCGCCGGGCGCCTCGCACGATCGCTCGCCGAGCGCGGCGCCAGGGTCGCCGAGCGCGGCCGGTCGACGCTCGTCTCCTGGGAGACGGCGGACCCGGCCGAGGAGGCCGCTCGCCTCCTCGGTGCAGGGCTGCTCGTGCGCGACCTCCCGGGCACGCCCTACGTGCGCGCCTCGGTCGGCGGCTGGACGAGCGACGAGGAGCTGGAGCGGCTGGCCGCGGTGGCTACTTCGACGTCATCACGATGACGCCGAACACGACGACCGCCATCACCGCCGCGAACGCGACCGCCATCAGCCCGAAGTAGAGCGTCGCTCCGACCATCGCGCCCTCCCGGCGCAGGTCCGCGCCACGCGCGAAGCCGATGATCGCGAGCGAGAAGATCGCGCACACGCCGATCCCCGCGACGAACGACGTCCAGATGACGTTGACCATCGCGCCCCAGTCGACGATCTCCGCGATCGGGGTCATGCGGTCTCCGCAGCCGTGATCGCCGAGCCCTGCCGCAGCCGCCGGGCGAACGTCCAGCCGATCAGCGCGATCAGGACGCTCGAGACGACGATCGGCCCGAGCGCGCCCTCTCCGAATATCCGTGTGAGCCCGTACGTCAGGCCGCCGATCGCGGCCGACGCCGGGAGCGTGAGGATCCAGGCGATCACGATGTTGCCCGCCAGGCCCCAGCGCACGGCCGAGACGCGCTTCGCCGCCCCCGCCCCCATCACCGCGCCCGAGATCGTGTGCGTGGTCGAGAGCGGGAAGCCGACGTGGGTCGCCGCCAGGATCACCGCGGCGCCACTGCCCTGGGCGGCGAAGCCCTGGGCGGCATCCATCTTGATGATCCGGCTGCCCATCGTCTTGATGATCCGCCAGCCGCCCATGTAGGTGCCGAGGGCGATTGCGCTCGCCGCGGAGACGATGACCCAGAACGGCGGGTCGGCGCCGGTGCCGAGGTGGCCGCTGGCGATCAGCGCGAGCGTGATCACGCCCATCGTCTTCTGGGCGTCGTTGGTGCCGTGCGCTAGCGCCAGCAGACCGCCGGAGATCACCTGGCCGAGCTTGAATCCGCGCGTCACCGGACCGGGCCGCTGGCGGCCGACCATCCGGTAGACGACCAGGATGCTCAGGCCGGCGACGCAGAAGGCGAGCGTTGGGGCGAGCAGGGCGGGAACGACGACCTTGCCTAGCAGTCCCTCGCCGATGATCGCCTCGGGGCCGGCCGCTACGAACGCTGCGCCGACGACGCCGCCGATCAGCGCGTGCGAGGAGCTCGACGGCAGGCCGAAGTACCAGGTGATCAGGTTCCAGGCGATCGCGCCGATCAGCCCGCCGAAGACGATCAGCGGCGTGATCAGGTCAGCCTCGACGATCCCGCTGGCGATCGTCGCCGCAACCGCGAGCGAGAGGAAAGCGCCGAAGAAGTTCAGGATCGCGGCATAGGTGACGGCGATCTTCGGCGCCATCGCGCGCGTCGAGATCGACGTCGCGACGACGTTCGCCGTGTCGTGGAAGCCGTTCGTGAAGTCGAAGGCAAGCGCCGTCGCCACGACGATGATCAGGATGACGTCGCTGTCCATCCGAGTCTGCCTCTAGGGGCCCGTCGTCACGAGTTCTTGATGACGATGTTCTCGAGGATGTTCGCGACGTGCTCGCATGCGTCGATGGCCGCCTCGAGACGCTCGAAGATGTCCTTCCAGCGAATCACGACCATCGGGTCGATCCCGTTGTCGAACAGCGACGCGATCGCCTCGCGGACGATCCGGTCGCCGTCGTTCTCGAGCCGGTTGACCTCGACGGTGTAGTGCGAGATGTCCTTGAAGCCGCGCAGACGGGGCATCGCCTCGGCGAGCTGACGGGTGCACTGGAGCAGCACGTGGGCGAGCCGCTGCCCCTGCTCCATCGGCGCCTCGATCTTGTAGAGGATGAGGTAGTCCGCGACCTCCTCCGTGTAGTCGACGACGTCGTCGAGAGCGGAGGCCAGCTCGTAGATGTCCTCACGGTCGATCGGCGTGACGAAGGTCTCGTTGAGTCGCCGGATGATGTCGTGGGTGATCCGGTCGCCGTCCTGCTCGCAGATGAGGATGTCGCGGGCGAGGTCGTCGCCACGATCCGGGAAGGCGCGCAGCATCCGGTCGAGCAGGTCTGCCGCGCGAACGCTGTTGCCTGCGGCCTCCTCGAAGAGGTCGAAGAACTCGCGGTCGCGGGGTGCGATGGAGAGACGCATAAGACGGAGAGCTCCTGACTCGGGTCCGATCGAGGCGACCCGCCCAGGCGGCGCCAAGCTAGCAGTTGTGAAAGACGTGTAAAGACCCCGGCAGGGAGACCGGTCGTCCCCGTCCGTAATAAACCCGGATGTTCGGATCAGTGGACTACCCCGATGCGCTTTGGGGCAACGCGGCGTAGCTTCCCGTTGGACAGACGAATCCGGGACCGCCGCGCTGATCATTGGACGGCGATCACGTCGGCCCCGACCCTGCCCCTCCAGGCACCGCCGACGGGGAGCACGCGACGAATCTCCTTCCGTCCCCGCTCCTCGTCGGCAAGGCAGGCCTCGGCGGCCGACCGCTATCCTCCACGCCCCCAAGGGCCGTTAGCTCAGCTGGGAGAGCGCCGCCTCGACAAGGCGGAGGTCGCTGGTTCGAGCCCAGCACGGCCCACTAGGTCCAACTCCTCGGCGGCGAGCGCCGACGGTCAGAGGAAAGCCCGACCGCCGACGACGGCGCCCGGAGGGCGAGGCGCGCGTACTCAGCGACGAGCCGCCGGATCAGAAGAGAGATCCGACGACTCGTGCGAGTTAGCCCCGCGTCAGACGCGAGACGGCAATGAGATAGCCAGTCGCGACTATCAGGACTACGACGGCTTCTAGCATCGCGAGCCTCCTAGAAGGGCAACCGGAAAGGGGTCAGCAACGCACTGACACTGTTGACCTCTCCGCGGTACGTCCAATGACGCACCACCAGCCCTGCCCTCCAATCAGGGCGCCGGGCTCACCTAGAAGCTCTACCTCACGTGCGCTTGGGCCTCCTCTCGCTGCATTGCCACGATATGACCAACGGGAAGCGCGGTCAAGAAGATGCCGTAGTTCCCAACGCGAGCCCAGCACGGCCCATGATCAGGTCTGCGGCACGCTCCGCGACCGCGATCACCGGGGCGTTGGTGTTGCCGCGCGGGACCATCGGCATCACCGAGGCGTCGACCACGCGGATGCCCTCGAGGCCGTTCACGCGCAGCTCGTCGTCTACGACCGATCCGATCGCGCACGTGCCGACCGGGTGGTAGATCGGGAACGTCGTGCGGGCGACGTGTGCGCGCAGCGCGTCGTCTGAGTCACCGTCCGGGAACGTGAACGGCTGCGCGCAGTAGGGCCGCATCGCGGGCTGCGAGCAGATATCGATCATCATCCGCACCGCGTTGACGGCTCGCTCCATGTCGGCGGCTGCGGAGTAGAACTCGTTGCGCACGATCGGCTTCGCGGTTGGGTCGTTCGACGCGAGGCGGACGCTGCCGCGGCTCTCCGGGGTCAGCAGGCAGGGCGACACCCAGACTCCGTGCGCCTGCGGGTCCCCCATCCCCTCGTCGACGATGTGCACCGCAGCGACGTGGAACTGCGTATCCGGCGCGGGCGCGCTGGGATCGATGCGCACGAAGCCGCCAGACTCGGCGAGGTTCGACGCGAACGGTCCCGTCTGCGTCGCCTCGAACTGCTCGAGCGCCGCAGGCTCGAGCGCGAGCAGCAGGCTCTGGGGCTCGGGCGTCGTCCAGACGCCGTAGGTGGCCGCGTGATCGGTCAGGTTCTCCCCCACCGCCGGCTGGTCGAGCAGGACCTCGACCTCCTTCAGCGTCAGGTGCTCGGCGGGCCCGACGCCCGACAGCATCAGCAGCTGGGGCGAGTTGTAGGCACCGCCGGCGAGGATCACCTCGCGCTCCGCGCGCAGCTCCTGGGCCTGGCCGAGCTGGGTCGCCTCGACGCCGACCGCACGAGTGCCCTCGAACAGCACGCGGGTGACGTGCATGTAGGGCATCACCGTGAGGTTGGGGCGCTCCATCGCCGGATGCAGGTACGCGACGGCGGCGCTCGCGCGCATCCCGCCGCGCTGGGTCACCTGGTACATCCCGACGCCGTCCTGGGCGGGGCCGTTGAAGTCGTCGTTGCGCTCCAGGCCGGCCTCGACGCCTGCGTCTACCCACGCCTGGGTGATCACGTTGCCCGACCGCTGCTCGGAGACCGGCAGCGGCCCGCCGGCGCCGTGCCACTCCGACGCGCCGCGCTCGTTGTCCTCCGACTTCAGGAAGTACGGCAGCAGGTCGTCCCAGCCCCAGCCGGGCACACCCCACTGGTCGTAGTCGAGCGGATTGCCGCGGATGTAGATCATCGCGTTCATCGACGACGAGCCGCCGAGGACCTTGCCGCGCGGTAGCGGGATCCGACGGCCGTCGCAGTGCGGCTCGGGCGCGGTGCAGTAGTCCCAGTCGATCTCGGTGCGCGCGAGCTTGAGGTAGCCGAGCGGGACGTGGATGTTCTCGTTGACGTCCGGCGGGCCGGACTCGAGCAGCAGGACGCTGACGTCCGGATCCTCGGTCAGGCGCGCGGCGAGCACGCAGCCCGCCGACCCTCCACCGACGATGACGTAGTCGTACATCCGCGATCGATGGTCGCACCCGGCGGGACGCCGAGTCAAGCGCCGGGCCTCGGTCAGGGGCCGACGTAGTCCGCGAGGTGCTCGCCGGTGAGCGTGGAGCGGGAGGCGACGAGGTCGGCCGGCGTGCCCTCGAAGACGATCCGGCCGCCGTCGTGGCCGGCGCCGGGGCCGAGGTCGACGATCCAATCGGCGTGCGCCATCACCGCCTGGTGGTGCTCGATGACGATGACCGACTTACCGGAGTCGACGAGCCCATCGAGCAGGCCGAGCAGCTGCTCGACGTCGGCCAGGTGGAGGCCGGTGGTGGGCTCGTCGAGGACATAGACGCCGCCCTTCTCGGCCATGTGCGTGGCCAGCTTGAGCCGCTGCCGCTCGCCGCCGGACAGCGTCGTGAGCGGCTGGCCGATGGTGAGGTAGCCGAGCCCGACGTCGCCGAGTCGCTCGAGGATCTTGTGCGCGGCGCCCACGGCTGCGTCGCCAGCGCTGAAGAACTCAGTGGCCTCGGTGACCGACATCGCAAGCACCTGGCTGATGTCCCTGCCACCGAGCTCGTACTCCAGGACCTCCGCCTGGAACCGCTTGCCCTCGCACTCCTCGCAGGTGCTGGCGACCCCCGCCATCATCGCCAGGTCGGTGTAGATCACTCCCGCGCCGTTGCAGTTGGGGCAGGCACCGTCGGAGTTGGCGCTGAACAGCCCCGGCTTCACGCCGTTGGCCTTCGCGAACGCCTTGCGGATTGGGTCGAGCAGCTTGGTGTACGTCGCCGGGTTGCTGCGCCGCGAGCCGCGGATCGCGGCCTGGTCGACCGACACCACTCCGTCGCGCCCGGACACCGAGCCGTGGATCAGCGAGCTCTTGCCCGAGCCCGCTACCCCGGTGACGACGCACAGCACCCCAAGCGGGATGTCGACGTCGACGTCCTGCAGGTTGTGGGTCGAGGCCCCGCGGATCTCCAGCGCCCCGCTAGACGTCCGCACCGTCTCCTTGAGCGAAGCGCGATCGTCCAGGTGCTGGCCGGTGAGCGTGTCGCTGGCGCGCAGGTCCTCGACGCTGCCCTCGAACACGACCTCGCCACCCTCGGCGCCGGCGCGCGGGCCGAGGTCGACGACGTGGTCGCCAATCGCGATCGCCTCCGGCTTGTGCTCCACGACCAGCACGGTGTTGCCCTTGTCGCGCAGTGCCAGCAGCAGCTCGTTCATCCGCTGGATGTCGTGGGGGTGCAGCCCGATCGTCGGCTCGTCGAAGACGTAGGTGACGTCGGTCAGCGACGACCCGAGGTGGCGGATCATCTTGGTGCGCTGCGCCTCGCCACCCGAGAGCGTCCCCGACGGGCGGTCGAGCGAGAGGTAGCCGAGCCCGATCTCGACGAACGAGTCGATGGTGTGCGCCAGCGCCTCCAGGAGCGGCGCGACCGACGGCTCGTCCAGGCCGCCGACCCACTCCGCGAGGTCGTTGATCTGCATCGCGCAGGCGTCGGCGATGCTGATCCCGTCGATCTTCGACGAGCGGGCCTCCTTGCTGAGCCGGGTGCCGTCGCACTCGGGGCAGGTCGCGAAGACCACGGCGACCTCCACGAAGGCGCGGATGTGCGGCTGCAGCGCGTCGACGTCCTTTGAGAGGAACGACTTCTGGATCTGGGGGATCAGCCCCGCGTAGGTCAGGTTGATGCCGTCGACCTTGATCTTGGTCGGCTCCCTGTACAGCAGGTCGTGCAGCTCGCGCTTGTTGAACTCGCGGATCGGCTTGTCCGGGTCGAAGTAGCCGCAGCCGCGGAAGATGCGGCCGTACCAGCCCTCCATGCTGTAGCCGGGGATCGTGATCGCGCCCTCGTTGAGCGACTTGCTCTCGTCGTACAGAGCGGACAGGTCGAAGTCGCTCACGCTGCCCATCCCCTCGCAGCGGGGGCACATGCCGCCGGTACGGGAGAAGGTGGCCTTCTCGGTCTTGCTCTTGCCGCCGCGGTCGACCGTGATCGCGCCGCTCGCCTTGACCGAGGGGACGTTGAACGCGAACGCGCCGGGTGAGCCGACGTGCGGCTGCCCGAGCCGGCTGAAGAGGATCCGCAGCATGGCGTTTACGTCGGTGACGGTGCCGACGGTGGAGCGGGCGTTGCCGCCCATCCGCTCCTGGTCGACGATGATCGCCGTCGTGATGCCGTCGAGGACGTCGACCTCGGGCCGCGCCAGCGTCGGCATGAAGCCCTGCACGAAAGCGCTGTAGGTCTCGTTGATCAGCCGCTGTGACTCGGCGGCGATCGTCCCGAACACCAGCGAGCTCTTGCCAGAGCCCGAGACGCCGGTGAACACCGTCAGCCGGCGCTTCGGAAGCTCGACGCTGACGTCCTTGAGGTTGTTCACGCGCGCGCCCTGCACCCGGATCAGGTCGTGGTTGTCGGCGGCGTGCGGGCCCGGCGCCTTCGCCTTCGCCTTCGCCTTCGTGGCCACGCTCAGACGAGCTCCTGGATGCGGACCATGTTGCCCGCGGGATCGCGGACGGCGCAGTCGCGAGCTCCCCAAGGTTGATCGGTCGGCTCCTGGACGATCTCTACGTCGCCGGCCTGAACCCGCTCGAAGGTCGCATCCAGGTCGCGGGTGCCGAGCATGATGCCGGCGTAGGTGCCCTTGGCCATCATCTCGGCGATCGTCTGGCGCTCGCCGTCGGTGATGCCGGGGTCGGCGCCCGGCGGGGTAAGGACGATGTTCACGTCGGGCTGGCCGGCGGGGCCGACCGTGTTCCAGTGCATGCCGCCCTGCTCGACCTGGTTGCGGACCTCGAAGCCGAGGACGTCGCGATAGAAGGCCAGCGATGCCTCCGGATCGGTGTGCGGGAGGAAAGTCGTATGAATGATGATGTCCATGACGTCCACGCTATTGCGGCGTTGAGGCCCTCGCTTCTCGATTCCTGATCGGTCTCGCGATGTTCTTCGCCACGCACGGCGGCATCCCGGCCAGCTCGTGCGTCGCGTCGCGGCGGTAGGCGCTCGGCGGCATGCCGACCAGCTCGGCGAAGCGCGTGCTGAAGGTGCCCAGCGACGAGCAGCCGACCTCGAAGCAGACCTCGGTAACGCTGAGGTCGCCGCGACGCAGCAGCGCCATCGCGCGCTCGATCCGCCGCGTCATGAGATAGCTGTACGGCGACTCGCCGTAGGCGAGCTTGAACGCGCGGCTGAAGTGCCCGGCCGACATGTGCGCGTCGCGGGCGAGCGCTTCCACGTCCAGCGGCTGCGCGTACTCCCGGTCGATCCGGTCGCGGACGCGGCGCAGCAGCGCGAGGTCGCGCAGGTGCTGCGCCGCGGCAGGGGTTCCGGTCACCAGCTAGGCGTCCGCGTCGTCGCGCCGCGCGGCGATCTTCTCCTCGAGCTGTCCCATGACCGTCGGATCGCGCAAGGTCGTCACGTCACCCATCTCACGCCCCTCGGCGATGTCGCGCAGCAGGCGGCGCATGATCTTGCCCGAGCGGGTCTTCGGGAGATCGTCGGCCCAGACGATCCGCTTCGGCCGGGCGAGCTTGCCGATCTTCGTGGCGACATGCTCGCGCAGCTCGCCGACCAGCTCGTCACTCTCGTCGTGGCTGCCCTCGAGTGTGACGAAGGCGCAGATCGACTGGCCGGTGTCCTCGTCGGCCTGGCCGATCACCGCCGCCTCGGCGACGTAGGGGTGCGAGACGAGCGCCGACTCGACCTCGGCGGTCGACAGCCGGTGGCCGGAGACGTTGATCACGTCGTCGACACGGCCGATCACCCAGAGGTAGCCGTCACCGTCCTTGCGCGACGCATCGCCGACGAAGTAGGTCGTCGGACCGAACTTCGAGAAGTAGGTCTCCTTGAAGCGCTCGGGGTCCTTGTAGAGCGTGCGCAGCATGCCCGGCCACGGCCGGCGCAGGATCAACAGGCCCTGCTTGCCGTCGACATCGTTGCCGTCCTCGTCGACCACGGCGGCATCGATGCCCGGCAGTGGCCGAGTGGCGGATCCCGGCTTGGTGGCGGTGATCCCCGGCAGCGGGCTGATCAGCGTGTGGCCGGTCTCGGTCTGCCACCAGGTGTCGATGATCGGACAGCGCTCGCCGCCGATGACCACGTGGTACCAGACCCACGCCTTCGGGTTGATCGGCTCGCCGACCGTTCCGAGCAGACGCAGCTTCGAGAGGTCGTGGCGCTCGGGGTACTCGGTCCCCCACTTGATGCAGGCGCGGATCGCGGTCGGCGCGGTGTAGAAGAGCGTCACGCCATAGCGGTCGCAGAGCTCCCACCAGATGTCCTTGTCCGGGTAGTCGGGTGCGCCCTCGTACATCACCGAGGTCGCGCCATTCATCAGCGGCCCGTAGACGATGTAGGAGTGGCCGGTGACCCAGCCGACGTCGGCCGAGCACCAGAAGACGTCCTCCTCAGGCTTGAGGTCGAAGAGGTGCTTGTGCGTCCAGGCGACCCCGGTCAGGTAGCCGCCGGTGGTGTGCAGGATGCCCTTCGGCTTCGCGGTCGAGCCTGAGGTGTAGAGGACGAACAGCGGGTGCTCTGCGTCGAGCTGCTCGGCGGGGCAGTCGGGATCGGCCTGCTTGAGCGCCTCGTGGTACCAGACGTCGCGACCGTCGGTCATCGCGACGTCGTCGCCGGCGTTCTTGACGACGACGACCGTCTCGATCGCCCGCATGCTGGGAAGGAACTCGTCGACGGCGGGCTTCACGGGCGCGGTCTTGCCCTTGCGGCGCGCGCCGTCGGCGGTGATCAGCGCCTTCGCCTCCGAGAACTCCATCCGCTCGCGCACCGACTCGGGCGCGAAGCCGCCGAAGACCACGTTGTGCGGCGCGCCGATCCGCGCGCAGGCGAGCATCGCGACGACGACCTCGGGGATCATCGGCAGGTAGATCCCGACGACGTCGCCCTTCTGCACGCCCCGGTCCTTGAGCGCGCTCGCAAGTCGCTGGGTGTCGGCGAGCAGCTCGGCGTAGGTGATGTCGCGCTCCTCGCCCTCCTCCCCGCGCCAGTGGAAGGCGACCCGGTCGCCGTTGCCGGCCTCGACGTGGCGGTCGAGGCAGTTGTACGAGGCGTTCAGCTTGCCGCCGCCGAACCACTTGTAGAACGGCGCCTCGGAGTCGTCGAGGACGGTGTCCCACGGCTCGAACCAGTGCAGGTCCTCGGCCTGCTTGGCCCACCAGCCCTCGGGGTCGCGCTCGGCCTCGTCGTAGATCGCGGGGTCGCTCAGCAGCGCGTTCTTCGCGAACTCCGCGGGCGGCTCGAACGTCTCCTGCTCGAGCAGCTCCGCGATCCGCTGGTCCACGTCCGTCCCGGCGCTGGCGTCCATCTCTCCTCCTCGTCGCTCAGCGCTGTTCTACCGGGTCACGGACCCGAGTGCATGTCGCGCTGCAGGAGCTCACGCTCCGAGATGCAGCTAATGCCTCTTGCGGAGCATCTCGACGATGTCGCTCGTGTGTACCGCGCGGATCGCGATGGCGAGAAAGAGCAGCAGGACCAGCAGCACCTCGACGAGCGCTCCGCCGTCGAAGGCAAGCACCACGGCGAGCGCGATGCCGAAGGCGATCAGGACAGCAAAAGCGATGACATCGAGCCAGTGCATGACAAGGCGACGACCGGAATCGAACCGGTGTAAACGGCTTTGCAGGCCGCTGCGTAGCCACTCCGCCACGTCGCCAGGTGCAGCCGGGAAGCCTACCGCCGCGCGCAAGGCGCGGCGGGTGATCTCGGGGCGTCTAGAAGTCTAGGCCGGCCGGCTCAGGAGCCGAGGCGCTGCTCGAGGTCCTCGAGCTGGGCGCGAACGGCGGCGGGGAGCTGGTCGCCGAACTTGGCGAGGTGCTCCTTGACCTGGGGCAGCTGGGCCTTCAGCGCGTCGTCGTCGACGCGCAGCAGCTCCGCGAGCGCGTCGGTGTCGATGTCGAGACCCTCGGTGTCGATCTCGCTCGCCGGCGGCACCAGGCCGAACGCGGTGTCCGACACCTCGCCCTCGCCGTTGCAGCGGCGGAAGACGAACTCGAGCACGCGGCTGTTCTCGCCGAAGCCCGGCCACAGGAAGCGGCCACCCTCGTCCTTGCGGAACCAGTTGACGTAGAAGACCTTCGGCAGGTCCGCGCCCTCGCGCTCGCCCATCTCCAGCCAGTGCTGCATGTAGTCGGCCATGTTGTAGCCGCAGAACGGCAGCATCGCGAACGGGTCGAAGCGCAGCTGACCGACCTGACCGGCCGCGGCGGCGGTGGTCTCCGACGACATCGTCGCGCCGAGGAAGACGGCGTGCTCCCAGTCGCGCGCCTCGGTCACGAGCGGCACGACCGTCGAGCGGCGACCGCCGAACAGCATCGCGTCGATCGGCACGCCGGCCGGGTCCTCCCACTCGTCGGCGATCGCCGGGTCCTGGGAGGCCGGGGTGGTGAAGCGCGCGTTCGGATGGGCCGACGGGGTGTCGGAGTCCGGCGTCCAGTCGTTGCCGTGCCAGTCGGTCAGGTGCGCGGGCGGCTGCTCGGTCATCTCCTCCCACCACACGTCGCCGTCGTCGGTCTTCGCGCAGTTGGTGAAGATCGAGTTGCGCTCGATCGTCTTCATCGCGTTCGGGTTCGTCTTCTCCCCCGTGCCCGGCGCGACGCCGAAGAAGCCGGCCTCCGGGTTGATCGCGTAGAGCTTGCCGTCGTCGCCGAACTTCATCCAGGCGATGTCGTCGCCGATCGTCTCGACGGTCCAGCCCTCGAGCGTCGGGATCAGCATCGCGA
>Ga0190265_10000374_pt1 | contig 33952 bp, 29 predicted proteins | sample Popmic124T_FD_133135 | JGI IMG/M metagenome (GOLD analysis project Ga0190265, IMG submission 133135) | Populus adjacent soil microbial communities from riparian zone of Indian Creek, Utah, USA - 124 T | ecosystem: Environmental > Terrestrial > Soil > Riparian zone | place: USA: Utah | collected...
CGCGGATGGTCGGCAACGTCGAGGGCCAGATCTTCGCGCTGATCGTGATGGTCGTCGCGGCCTGCGAGGTCGTGATCGGCCTCGGGATCATCGTCGCGATGTACCGCCGCAAGCTGCCGATCGACGTAGACGACATGGCGGAGCTGCGCGGATGAGCGCCACGTCGTGGGGGTGGCTGGTGCTGGCGTTCCCGCTCGCGGGGATGCTCGTCATCGCGCTCGGTTGGCGCGTCCTGCCGGACCGCGTCGCCGGCTGGATCGGCAGCGGCGCCATCCTCGGCGCCTTCGCGTCGGCGATCGCGATGCTGATCGACCTGCTCGACCGGCCGGAGGAGTCGCGCTCGCTGGTCGACTCGGCCTGGACGTATGCGTCGACCGCGGGCTTCGACGCGGACATGTCGATCCTCGTCGACCCGCTGTCGGTCTTCATGTGCCTGGTCGTCTCGGGCGTGTCGTTCCTGATCCACGTCTACTCGGTCGCCTACATGGACTCGGACCGCTCCTACAAGCGGTTCTTCGCCTACCTCAACTTCTTCGTCTTCTCGATGCTGCTGCTGGTCCTGGCGGCGAATTTCGTCCTGCTGATCGTCGGCTGGGCGTTCGTGGGCGCGGCCTCGTACCTGCTGATCTCGTTCTGGTACCGCCGCGCGACCGCGACCGCCGCCGGCATCAAGGCGTTCGTGATCAACGTGATCGGCGACGTCGGGCTGGTGATCGGCGCGTTCCTGCTGTTCGACGCGACCGGCGCGCTCGACTACGCCGGCGTGTTCAGCCAGGTCGAGAGCGCGTTCGGCCGCAACGACGGCCAGCTCGTCGCGGCCTGCCTGCTGCTGCTCGTCGGCGCCTTCGCGAAGTCGGCACAGCTGCCGCTGCACACCTGGCTGCCCGACGCGATGGAGGGCCCGACGCCGGTGTCGGCGCTGATCCATGCGGCGACGATGGTCACCGCCGGCGTCTACCTGATCGCGCGCATGCACCCGCTCTTCGAGCAGGCGCCGGCCGCCGCCGACATCAGCGCGGTGATCGGCACGCTGACGCTGTTCGTCGCGGCGACGGTCGCGCTGGTGATGACCGACCTCAAGCGGGCGATCGCCTACTCGACGATGTCGCAGATCGGCTACATGATCCTCGGCGTCTCGGTCTTCGCCTACGGCGCCGGGCTCTTCCACCTGATGACCCACGCCTTCTTCAAGGCGCTGCTGTTCATGGGCGCGGGCTCGGTGATCGCGGCGATGTCGAGCGAGCAGTCGCTCGACCGGATGGGCGGCTTCCGCAAGGTGATGCCCTTCACCTACGTCACCTTCACCGCGGGCGCGCTGGCGCTCGCCGGCTTCCCGCTGACGGCCGGCTTCTTCTCCAAGGACGAGATCCTCGCCTACACGATCGCCCGCGGCGACTGGTTCGTCGCGCTCGCCGTCGTCGGCTACCTGACCGCCTTCCTGACCGCGATCTACTCGTTCCGGCTCGTCTTCCGCGTCTTCCACGGCGAGCCCTGCGAGGAGGCGCGCGAGCTCGAGGCCGGAGGAGACCATCATCCGGGCGCACCCGGCGGAGCCGGGCGCCCCGTCGCGCACCACGCCGCGCCGGCCAACCCGGCGACCGGCGAGCCCGAGGACACCGAGGCCGGCTTCCCCGGCCCCGAGCACCACGTCGCCGAGCGCGAGGGAGCGATGAAGGCCGCGATGGGGCCGCTGGCGCTGCTGGCGATCGTCGCCGGCCTGATCCAGATCCCCGGCGTCACCGACGTGCTCGAGAAGTTCCTCGAGCCCACCTTCGCCGACTCGCACTACGTCCATGACCACCCGAGCGACTCCGCCGAGTACCTCGGCATGGCGGTCGGTGCGGCGCTGTCGATCGGCGGCATCCTGGTGGCCGCGCGGATCTACCTCTGGCGGCCCGGTACGTCGACGCGGCTGCAGGAGCGCTTCGCCGGCGTCCACAGGCTGCTGGCCAACAAGTGGTACTTCGACGAGCTCTACGACCTCACCGTCGTCCGCCCGATGGCGCTCGCCGGCCGCTTCGGCCGCACGGTCATCGAGAGCGTGTTCGTCCAGGACCTCCTGGTCGGCGGGACGGTCGGCATCGTCCGCGCGGGCAGCTCGTTCGCGCGCTCGATCCAGACCGGCGAGCTGCGTGCCTACGCCGCCGTGCTGCTGCTCGGGCTCAGCGGGATCGTCCTCTACTTCCTGATCGTGGCGAGCTGATGCCGAGCGCGACGACAGCCCGAGGCCTCCTCGCTCGTCCTCCACGCCGCCAGAAGGCGCGCGCGTGACCGTCCATCTCAGCATCGTCGTGTTCCTACCGGTCGTCGCCGCGCTGATCGGCGCGCTGCTGCCGGCGCGGACCGGCCGCTGGGTCGCGGTCGCCGGCAGCGCCGCCGTGCTCGGCTACGCGATTGCGATGATCGCCGACTTCGACGGCGGGACGGCCGGGCTGAAGTACGTCACCGACGCCGAGTGGATCCCCGAGCTGGGCGTCCGCTACCAGCTCGGCGTCGACGGGCTCAACCTCTTCCTGATCGCGCTGACCGCCGTGCTCTGGGTGCCCGCGATGTGGTGGTCCGCCGTCCGCGAGACCGATCGCCAGAAGCTGTTCCTCTTCCACATGGCGCTCGCCGAGACGGCGGTGCTCGGCGCGTTCGTCGCCCAGGACCTGGCGCTGTTCGTCCTCTTCTTCGACCTGATGCTGGTGCCGTTCTACTTCCTGATCGGCGGCTGGGGCCAGGGCGATCGCGTCGCGGCGACGACGAAGTTCGTCATCTACACGCTCGTCGGCTCGCTGCTGATGCTCGCGGGCGCCGTCGCGCTCGGCGTGCTGACGGCGTCGGAGTCGGGCAACGACCTGACCTTCTCGATCGCCGAGCTGGCCGCCAACCCGCTGCCCGGCGGCACGCAGCAGTGGATCTTCGTGCTGTTCGCGATCGCGTTCCTCGTCAAGGCGCCCGCCTTCCCCTTCCACGGCTGGGTCGTCGACACCTACCGCGCGACGCCGATCCCGGTGCTCGTCTGCCTCTCGGCGGTGCTGTCGAAGGTCGGCGTCTATGCGTTCCTGCGGATCGTGCTGCCGGTGATGCCGGACGCGGCGGTCCACTTCCAGGAGGCGGTCATGGCGATCGCGGTCTTCTCGATCCTCTACGGCTCGGTGCTTGCCTTCTCGCAGGACGAGCCGCGGCTGGTGCTCGCCTACTCGTCGATCGCCCAGCTCGGCTTCATCACGCTCGGGATCTTCGCGATCGACGACCTCGGCGCCCAGGGCGCGGTGATCCAGATGGTCAACCACGGCCTCGTGGTCGGTGCGCTGCTGTTCGTGATCGCCGTGCTGACCGCGCGCGCCGGCGGCTCGCCGACGCTCGCGCAGATGGGCGGGATCGCGCTGCGCGCGCCGATGCTGGCGACGCTGTTCCTCGTCGTGATCCTGGCGACGCTCGCGATGCCTGGCTCGCCGAACTTCGTCGGCGAGATCCTGATCCTCTTCGGCGCGCTCGAGGACAAGCTGTTCCTCGGCCTCGTCGCCAGCATCGGCGTCGCGCTCGCCGCCGTCTACGCGATCCGCCTGTTCCAGAAGTCGATGCACAACCGCGTCGGTCCAGGCGTCGAGGGCGGCGGCGACCTGTCGCGACTCGACCTGGGCGCGATCGCCCCGCTCGCCGCGGTGATCGTCGCGCTCGGGGTCTACCCGCAGCTGATCCTCGAGCGAACGGAGGACGCGACGACGGCGCAGGTCGCGGCCGCCGCGAAGCTGACCGACGACGGCACGGCCGAGCGCGCCGACCAGCTGCGCCCGCCGACCGGAGAGCCGTCCGGCTCCGGCCATGGCGCCGCGGCCGATGGCGCGCCCCATGCCGGCGCCAGCGAGGTCCGGCCGGCCGGAGACGACGAGGTCGAACGAGAGGTCGTCGCGCCATGATCGACCTGCTCGCGGCCGTCAAGGCGCCGGAGATCGACTACCAGGGCTTCGCGCCCGTCTTCGCCACGGCGGGCGGCGCGGTCGTGGTGCTGATCGCCAGCCTGTTCCCCGGCCGCTTCGTCCAGCGTGCGCTCGTGCCGCTGCTCGCGGCCGCGGCGCTGGTCGTCGCGATCGTCTTCTCGATCGTCAACTGGGAGCCGGGCGCGGTCCGGCCGATCATCTCCGGCGCGCTGTCGATCGACACGCTCGCGCTGTTCATGTCGCTGCTCTTCTACGTCGCCGGTCTGGCGGCGATCGCGCTGTCCCTGCGCTGGGAGTCGGTGCAGGAGGCGGGTGCGGGCGAGTACTTCGCGCTGATGCTCGGCTCGATCGTCGGCATGACGCTGCTCGCGGGCGCGGAGAACCTCGTAACGCTGTTCGTCGGCCTCGAGCTGCTGTCGATCCCGCTCTACGTTCTCTGCGCGTCGTCGGTGCGCGACCGCCGCTCGCTCGAGTCGGGGCTGAAGTACCTCGTCGTCGGCTCGGTCGGCTCGGCGACGCTGCTCTACGGCCTCGCACTCATCTACGGCGCCACCGGCGACACCGACTTCGCCGGCATCTCCGAGGCGATCGGGACCAGCGTCGAGCTCGGCGACCCGCTGCTGCTGACCGGCGTCGCGCTGACGCTCGTCGGCCTCGCCTTCAAGGCATCGGTCGCTCCCTTCCACCAGTGGACGCCCGACGTCTACCAGGGCGCCCCGACCCCGATCACCGCGTTCATGGCGGTCGCGACCAAGGCGGCGGCGTTCGCGGTGCTGCTGCGCCTCGCCGACGCCGCGCTGCCCGGCCTGCAGCCCGAATGGGCGCCGGCGCTCGCCGCGCTCGCGACGATCACGATCCTGATCGGCAACGCCGGCGCGCTGATGCAGCGCTCGCTCAAGCGCCTGCTCGCCTGGTCCGGCGTCGCGCAGGCCGGCTACATGCTCGCCGGCGTCGTCGTCGGCACCGAGCGCGGGCTGGAGGCGACCGCGTTCTACCTCGCCGCCTACCTCGTCATGAACGTCGCCGCCTTCGCGGTCGTGATCGCGCGCGAGCGCGTCTCCGAGCACGGCGACGACATCGAGTCGCTGCGCGACCTCTCGCGCGCCGCGCCGCTGCTCGCCTGGCCGATGACGATCGCGATGCTCGCGCTCGCCGGCTTCCCCGCCACCGCCGGCTTCATCGGCAAGTTCTTCCTGATCGACGCCTCCGTCGCGGGCGACTACGCGTGGCTCGGGATCGTGATCGTCGTCGGCTCGATGATCTCGCTCGCCTACTACCTGCGCGTCGTCGCGATCATGTGGATGGACCGCCTCGAGATCACCCTCCCGACCAACCCGCCGCGCACCGTCAAGCCAGTCTCCGGCTGGTCCCCCGAGGCCGATCCGCGCGCCGTCCCCGAGATCGTCGCCGTCGCCGTCCTCGCCGCGGCCGCCACCCTCTTCCTCGGCCTCTACCCCTCCCCTCTATTCGACGTCGTCAAGGACGTCGGCATTTCACTCGCGTCGCTGCTCTAGTCGAGAGTCCGCCCTACGCGTGGACCGCGGCGCTCCCGGGCAGTAGGTTCCGGGAACTGGGGAATCGAGGAGGAGCGGAGCGATGAATCTGGCGAGCATCCTGACCGAGGCGGTCGAGCGGGACGCGGAGAAGGTGGCTTTCAAGCTCGACGACGCCGAGCTGACCTACGCGATGCTGGACGAGGGCAGCGCGCGAGTGGCGGGGATGCTGCGGGCGGCCGGCGTGGGGCCGGGCGACCGGGTCGGGATCATGCTGCCGAACGTGCCGTACTTCCCGGTCGCCTACTACGGCGTGCTGCGGATGGGCGCGGTCGTCGTGCCGATGAACGTGCTGCTGAAGGGGCGCGAGGTGCGCTACTACCTCGAGGACCCGGCCGCCAAGGCGCTGATCGCCTGGAACGGCTTCGAGGAGGCGGCGCGCGAGGGCGCCGAGGGGCTCGACGTCGAGACCTTCGTCGTCACGCCCGGCGAGTTCGAGCAGCGGCTGGCGGAGGCCGAGCGCGCGCCCGAGGTCGTCGACCGCGCAGAGGACGACACCGCCGTGATCCTCTACACGTCCGGCACCACCGGCAGCCCGAAGGGCGCCGAGCTCACCCACTCGAACATGCTGACCAACTGCCGGATCGTCACCGAGTCGGTGATCGTCGTCGACGAGGACGACCGCCTGCTCGGCGCGCTGCCGCTGTTCCACTCGTTCGGCCAGACCTGCACGATGAACGTCGCGATCGACGCGCGTGCGACGGTGTCGCTGATTCCGCGCTTCGATCCGGTCAAGGCGTTGGAAATCCTCGAGCGCGACAGGATCACGATCTTCGAGGGCGTTCCGACGATGTACAACGCGATGCTCGCGGTGCCCGACCGCGACCGCTACGACACCTCGGCGCTGCGGGTATGCGTCTCCGGCGGCGCGTCGCTGCCGGTCGAGACGCTGAACGCGTTCGAGCAGGCGTTCGGCTGCAAGGTGCTGGAGGGCTATGGGCTGTCGGAGACCTCGCCCGTCTCGTCGTTCAACCACCCCGACCGCGAGCGCAAGCCCGGCTCGATCGGCACCCCGATCGAGGGCGTCGAGATGAAGGCGATCGACGACGACGGCAACGAGGTCGCCGAGGGCGAGCCGGGCGAGATCGCGATCCGCGGCCACAACGTCATGAAGGGCTACTGGAAGCGCCCGGACGCGACCGCCGAGGCGATCGACGACGACGGCTGGTTCAAGACCGGCGACATCGCGACCGTCGACGAGGACGGCTACTTCTTCATCGTCGACCGCAAGAAGGACATGATCATCCGCGGCGGCTACAACGTCTACCCGCGCGAGATCGAGGAGATCCTCTACGCCCATCCGGCCGTGCTCGAGGCGGCGGTGGTCGGCGTCCCCCACGACGAGCTCGGCGAGGAGGTCGGCGCCGCGGTGGTGCTCAACGAGGGCGCCGAGGCGACCGCCGACGAGATCCGCGAGCACTGCAAGACCGAGGTCGCCGCGTACAAGTACCCCCGTCACATCTGGTTCCTCGACGAGCTGCCGAAGGGCCCGACCGGCAAGATCCTCAAGCGCGAGATCGACGTGCCGGCGAGCGTCGAGGGCTGACGCGCGGGCCGCGGGACCGAGCCTCCGACGGCTAGATCGGAGGCGCTGCCGGAGCCGAGGCCGCGCCGATCGGCCTCGCTTCGGCGACGCGTGACCGGGGTAGGCTCGACCAGATGCCGAACCTGGTCCTCGGTCCGCTGCTGCGCTACGTCGGCGACTCCTGTGCGGTCCTCTGGGTCGAGACCGACGCCTCCTGCGAGGTCGCCGTGCTCGGCGCCACGACGCGCACGTTCACCGTCGCGGGCCACCACTACGCCGTGGTTCGCGCCGAGGGCCTGGAGCCGGGCAGGCGCTACGCGTACGAGGTAGAGCTCGACGGCGAGCGCGTCTGGCCACCCGCCGACTCGGCGTTCCCGCCGTCGTCGTTCCGGGCGCGGCCGAAGCCGCCGCCGCTGCGGATCTGGTTCGGCTCCTGCCGCGTCGGCGCGCCGCACGAGGATCCCTACACGCGCACCAAGGACGACCACCCCGACGGTCGCGAGCTCGACGCGCTGCGCGCGCTGGCGCTGCGCATGACCCACCAGGACCCCGACGACTGGCCGGACCTGCTGCTGATGCTCGGCGACCAGGTCTACGCCGACGAGGTCTCACCCCAGACGCGCGAGTTCGTCGAGGCCAAGCGCGACATCGAGGCCGAGCCCGGGCCGATCGCGCTCGACTTCGAGGAGTACACCCGGCTCTACCGCGAGACGTGGAGCGACCCGACGATCCGCTGGCTGCTGTCGACGGTCTCCAGCGCGATGATCTTCGACGACCACGACGTCCACGACGACTGGAACATCTCGCGCGCCTGGCTCGACGAGATGCACGCGACCGACTGGTGGGAGGAGCACATCGTCGGCGCGATCATGTCCTACTGGGTCTACCAGCATGCCGGCAACCTCAGCCCGGACGAGCAGGACCGCGACGGCCTGCTCGCGCGCTGCCACGAGGCCGGCGACGCCGAGGGCCTGCTGCGCAACTTCGCCAAGCGCTCGGCCTACACGACCGACGGCGTGCGCTGGAGCTACCACCGCGACCTCGACGGGACGCGGCTGCTGGTGGTCGACTCACGCGCCGGTCGCTGCCTCGACGAGGACGACCGCTCGATGCTCGACGACGACGAGTGGCGCTGGGTCGCCGAGCAGATGGACGGCGACTTCGACCACCTGCTGATCGCCAGCTCGCTGCCCTGGCTGCTCGCGCCCGGGATGCACTACCTCGAGGCTTGGAGCGAGAAGGTCTGCGGCGGCGCCTGGGGCTCGGTCGCGGCGCACGCCGGCGAGCGGATCCGCCAGGCGCTCGATCTCGAGCACTGGGCCGCCTTCGGCGAGTCGTTCGAGCGGCTGGCCGAGCTGCAGCGCCAGGTCGGGGCCGGCGAGCGCGGCGCGGCGCCGGCCTCGATCGTCACGCTCTCCGGCGACGTCCACCACGCCTACCTGAGCGAGGTCGGGTTCCGCCGTGGCTCCGGGGTGCGCAGCAACGTCTACCAGGCGGTCTGCTCGCCGCTGCGCAACCCGCTCGACAAGCGCGAGCGCCGCGCGATGCGCTTCGCGGCGTCGCGACCGGCGCACGCGATCGCCCGCGGGCTCGCCCGCGCCGCCGGCGTGCCGGATCCGTCGGTCCACTGGCGCGCGCTCGACGGCAGCCCGTGGTTCGACAACCAGGTCGCGTCGCTGAAGATCGACGGGCGGGCCAGCACGATGCGGATCGACAAGGCCGTACCGGGACCGACCGACCTGGAGCCGGGCCTCGAGCGCGTGCTCTCCCGGCGGCTGGCGTGACGACGATCACCGGCCGGCAGTCCACGCGGGTGCCGGCGAGCCAGCGCCCAGCCACCGCCGCACCGCGCCGGGCGGGAGCCCGCGCGGATGCCGCCGACCCAGCACGCGGCTGCGGCCGGGCGCCGGCCGTCCATCCCGTCCGACCTCCGACGTAGGGTCGCCTGCCCGTGCACGAGACCGCGCCGACCGTCCACCTGATCGCCCGCCCTCAGCTCGACCTCGACGGCATGCGCGAGTACCTCGCCGACGTAGGCGGCGAGTCGTGGCTGGAGCGCCGGCTCGGCGAGGAGGACCAGGCCAGCCCGGGCGAGATGCTGGTCGAGTTCGGCGGCCGGGCCTGCTACCGCAGCTGGGAGCCGGGGTTGAACCCCAACGTCACGCGCGTGCGCACCGACCGGATGGAGTACTTCGCGAACATCCTGCGCAGCGCCCACGGGTCGGTGCTCGAGCACGCCAACTACTCGTTCGCCCTGCGCAACGTCTCGCGCGTCTTCACCCACGAGCTCGTCCGCCACCGTGCGGGCTCGGCGTTCAGCCAGGAGAGCCTGCGCTACGTGCGGTTGACCGAGATCGGCTTCCGCGTTCCGCCGGCGCTCGAGCCGGTCCGCGACCAGGTGATCTCGATCGTCGAGCAGCTCGAGGAGTTCCAGGTCGGCGCCGCCGAGCAGCTCGGGATCGATGAGGAGGGCCTGCCCTTCCACGTCAAGAAGGAGATCACCTCGGCGCTGCGTCGCCTCGCCCCGATCGGCCTCAGCACCGACATCATGTGGACCGCCAACGCCCGCACCCTGCGCCACGTGATCGAGATGCGCACCGCCGAGGGCGCCGAGGAGGAGCTGCGCCTCGTCTTCGACCAGATCGCCCGCATCATGCAGGCCGAGGCCCCCGGCCTCTTCCAGGACTTCACCCAGCAGGACGACGGCTCCTGGGCGCCCAAGCACCGCAAGGTCTAGCCGGGTCGCGAGCCGAGATCCGCGGCGTGCGGTAGCGTCGCGCCAGCCGTGAACGAGCAACTCCTCCGCGACCGTCGCGTCGCCCCTTCGATCCTCGCGTCGGACTTCGCGCGACTCGGCGAGCAGGTCGCGGAGGTGATGGACGCCGGCGCGCGGGTGATCCACGTCGACGTGATGGACGGCCACTTCGTGCCGCCGATCTCGATCGGTCCGCTGATCGTCGACGCGCTGCGCGAGCAGGTCCACGACGCCGGCGGCACGATCGACGTCCACCTGATGGTCGAGCGCCCGGAGCGCCGCGTCGCCGACTTCGCCAGCGCCGGCGCCGATTCGATCACCGCCCACTTCGAGGCGACGCCGAACATCCACTACGCCCTGCACGCGATTCGCGAGGCCGGCTGCAGCGCCGGGCTGGCGCTCAATCCCGGCACGCCCGTGAGCGCCGTCGACGCGCTCGCCGGCGCCTACGACCTGCTGCTCTGCATGACCGTCAATCCCGGCTGGGGCGGCCAGCCCTACATCCCCGCCTCGGACGCCAGGATCGCGGCGCTGCGCGAGCGCATCCCGCCGGACACGCCGCTCGAGGTCGACGGGGGCATCGACCCGGCCACGGCTCGCCCCGCCGCGGAGGCGGGCGCAACCCTCTTCGTCGCCGGCTCGTCGATCTTCGGCAAGCCGGACCCGGCCGCCGCGTATCGCGCCGTGGCCGAGGCGGCCGGCGGCGCCTGATCCCGCTCCCGGGCACCCCGCCCCCGCGGGGATCGGCGCGACATGGCCGACCCCCGCGTAGGCGGCAGGACGCCACGGCGCCTCGGCTAGCGGCGCTTCTTCTTGCGCTTGCGCGACGAGCGCGTACGCGTCGGCTCGTCATCCGCGCCGTTGCCGTTCGCCGCGGCTGACGGCTCGTTCGCGGGGGCGTCCCCGAGCTCGCCGGTCGCCTCCTGCTGGCGCGCCAGTCCCGACGGCCACTCGACCGCCTCGCCGGTCTCCCAGGCGGGTCCTCGGCCGCCTGGCCAATGGCCGAGGAACAGCACGCCGAGCGCGATCAGCCAGATCAGCTCGACGATCAGCGGGCCGGCGAGCAGGGGGATCACGTAGAGGGCGCCGACGATCGCGCCGATGATGCCCATGAAGCGGGTCAGCAGCCCTACGCGCATCGCGTTGATGCCGAAGAGGACGAAGGCGACGGCGATCGCCAGCGTTCCAGCGGATCCGAGCGAGGTCGCGAGCACGCTGCGGTCGTCGAGCAGGTCCTCGGCGCGCTCGACGGTCTCGGCGCCGGAGGCGAGGAACCGGTCGGCGATGTCGAGCCGGTTGACGTCCGACAGCACGCCCGCGACGGCGAGCAGCAGCGGCCCGACGACCCCGAGCCAGATCAGGATCCTCGGCAGCTCCGGCTTGCGCGCCAGCACGGCTCGGCCGAGGTAGAGGAAGACCCCGATCAGGGCGATGAAGCTCAGCGCCTGCAGGTCCGCCGACGCGAGGAAGGCCCCCGCCCGATCGTCGATCGCGATCAGGAACTCGCGCTCGTCGTCGGGGTTTCCCTCCAGCGCGACGGCCTGGCGGACGATCGTCCCCACGACCAGGAAGAGCGCCGCGGCGAACGCCGCCGCCGCGGCGGGCTTGGCCCAACGGGCCTCCCAGTCGAGCTGCTCTCTCTCCGACACGGCCGGGGATGCTCTCACGCCGCCGCGCCTCGCGGCGCGGTCACCGGCTGTCGCCGGTCCGGTAGACGCGCCGACCGAGGCCGAGCAGCAGGCTGCGCGGCGTGTAGTGGCCGCCGATCGACGTCGCCCGGTTGAGCGCGCCCGGGATCACGACGCCCCTGCCGCGCTCGAGCCCCTGCACGCCCGCCTCGGCGACGTCGGGCGACGAGACCCAGGCGAACCTGGGCAGCAGCGACGCCTCGCGCTCCATCCCGGCGACCTCGACGAACTCCGTCCGCACCGGTCCCGGACAGAGCACGGTCGCCGTCACGCCGGTGCCGTGCAGATCGGCCGCGAGCGCCTGGGTGAAGTTGAGCACGAACGCCTTGCTGGCGGAGTAGGACGCCTGCGTCGGCAGGGGCTGGAAGGCCGCCGTCGAGGCGACGTTGAGCACCGCGCCCCCGCCGCGCTCGACCATCGCCGGCACGTAGCTGCCACAGAGCGCGACCACGACCTCGCAGTTGAGCCGCACCAGCTCCGCCTCGCGCTCGCCGTCGAGCCGCTGGAACAGGCCGGCGGTGCCGAAGCCGGCGTTGTTGACGAGCACGTCGACGCGCCGGCCGAGCTTCTCGACGGCCGCGAGCAGCCGCTTGCGACCGGCCTTGGTCTGAAGATCGACGGCGATCGCCTCGGCGCCTACGCCATGGGCGTCAGCCAGCTCCCGGGCCAGCTCGGCGAGCCGCTCCTCGCGGCGCGCGACGAGCACGAGGTCGTGGCCGCGTCCGGCGAGCGAACGAGCGATGTCGGCGCCGATCCCCGACGACGCGCCTGTGACGAGCGCGGCGGAGCCCTTCGCTGGCTTGGGAATCGCCATCCGGGGAGCCTAGCCGGGCCACCGCGATGCGGTCCCTAGAATCGATCCCATGTCATCAGAGGATCCCTTCGGCGGACTGTTCGGCGACCCCGACGAGCTGCGCAGGCGCATGGCCGAGATGGCCGAGCAGATGCAGGGCGCCCAGAAGGTCGCCTGGGCCGACAACGCGATCAAGCTCGCCGTCGACATGACCGTCGCCGGCATCGACCGGCTCAACCTCCAGGGCAACGCCGAGCAGCAGGCCGAGGAGGTCCGCGCCGCGATGACGCGGATCTTCCCGGAGGCGGTCGCTTTGATCCGCGAGGCCCGAGAGGGCTTCGGCACCTGACTGCTGCAAACCGCGCCTGGCGGCGTCATCGGGAGGCTCGCGGGGCGGGCCCCGCCACGGCCCCCTGCTTCCTTGCCAGGCACGGTTTTCGCAGGTCAGCCTGATCTTTCGGCCGTCCGATCCTCACGACCGCGCGAGATGACCTCCTTGAAGCTGCGCAGGCGGAAGATGAAGGCGAGCGCGGCGAAGCCGACGCCGAAGGCGAAGGCGCCGATCGCGATCTGCTGGCCGACCGAGTAGGCGGCGACGGTGGCGGCCGGCGCGGTCCCGGCGAAGACCTTGACGAGCAGCGCCTGCGCGACGCCGGCGCCCTGGGGCGTGAACGGGACCGCGGCGGCGACCGCGTTGACGCCGAGCACCAGCAGCACGTTCTCGACCGAGCCGCCGATGTTGAAGGCCTCGAGCAGGAACCAGAACGCCGTGAAGCGGAACAGCCAGCCGACGAACTGAAGCGCGAACACCTCGCGGAGGTAGCGCTCGCGATCGAAGGCGATCGTCACGCCCTGGCGCACGCGGTCCCAGAACGCGCGCACGCGCACCGAGAAGTAGGCGAACGAGAACAGCACGGCGACGGCCAGCGCGGTGATCAGGAACAGCGTGAAGCGAGGGTGCGCCGCTAGGTAGGAGAGGTCGAAGGCGTTGAGGTCGGCGAAGTCCGGCGGCTTCGGAAAGACGCCCTGCGTGAACGCGAACAGCAGCACGAGGCTGCCCATCGCGACGTCGAAGCCGAGCTCGACGACGAAGCTCGACGCGACCGCCGGATAGCTCGAGTTGGGGATCGCCGTCTTGGTCAGGAACAGCCGCACGACGTCGCCGCCGCGCGCCGGGATCACCGCGTTGAAGCCGTAGCCGGCGAAGTAGGCGCCCCAGATGTCGCGGAAGGCGATCGGCTCGGTCGGATAGGCGGCCCGCAGGATGTTGTAGGACGCCCGCGCGCGGAACGTCAGGTAGATCCCGAACGCCAGCAGCGCGATCAGCAGCGGGCCCAGCCGCACCGAGGCGAGGCCGTCGAAGAACTGGTCGACGGCGTCGAAGAACGAGCGGAAGGAGTCGCCGAGGGTCGCGGGGGCAGCCATTCCCGCGGGAGACTACGAGGCGGTCGCGCGCCTTCGGCTAGAGCTCGACGTGCGTGACGGGGTCGCCGCCGAGGCGATTGCCGCCGTCGAGCGCGGCGATCGCGGCCAGCTCGTCGTCGCCGAGCTCGAAGTCGAAGATGTCGATGTTCTGCGCGATCCGCTCGGAATTGCCCGACTTCGGGATCGCGACGAGGCCGAGCTGGGTGTGCCAGCGCAGGACCACCTGCGCCGGCGTGCGGCCGTGGGCCTCGGCGATCCGCGCGAGCGCCGGGTCGTCCAGCAGGCCGCGGCCGAGCGGCCGCCACGACTCGATCGCGATGCCGCGCCCGGCGTGCCAGGCGCGGACCTCGGCCTGCGAGAAGTCGGGGTGCAGCTCGATCTGGTTGACAGCGGGCCAGACGCCCGTCGCCTCGACGATCTCCTCGATCTGGCCAGGCGTGAAGTTCGACACCCCGATCGACCGAACGAGCCCCTGCTCGCGCAGGTGGACGAAGGCGCGCCAGGTGTCGACGTAGCGGCCGACGGTGGGCAGCGGCCAGTGGATCAGGTAGAGGTCGACGTACTCCAGCCCGAGCCGCCGGCGGCTCTGCTCGAAGCCGGCCAGGGCCTCCTCGTAGCCCTGCTCGGCGCCGGGCAGCTTCGTCGTCACGACGATCTCCTCGCGCGGCACGTCGGAGTCGGCCACCGCCCTCCCGACGCCGCGCTCGTTGTCGTAGCGCGTCGCGCTGTCGATCAGCCGGTAGCCGCAGGCCAGCGCGCTGCCGATCGCCGCATGGACCTCGTCGTCGTCGAGCGGCCAGGTGCCCAGGCCGAGCTGGGGAATCGCGTTCCCGTCCAGCAGCTCGAGCGTCGGCGCCGTCGTCATGGCGACGACGCTAGCGGGTGGTCGCGACGAGCACGAGCGTCCGGACGGGCGCCGCGCCAGCCTCGATCACCTGCGGCACGTCGGCCGGGAACGACGCATAGTCGCCGCTCGCGAGCTCGCTGAGGCGCTCGACGGGTCCCGCGATCGGCTTGCCCTGCAGGACGTACAGCAGCGTGCGGGAGCCCGCCGCGCGCGCCGGCAGCTCCTCGACCCGATGCGGTTCGAGGACCAGCTCGAGGACCTCGAGATCGCCGTCGAGCGCGAGCGCGTCGAGCGCTCGGCGGCCCTGCTCGCCGTCGCCGGCCGCCGTCCGCTCGCCGCGGACGATGCGGATCGGCGCCAGCTCCGGCTCGCTCAGCAGCTCGCCGACCGATGTCCGCAGCTCCCCCGCGAGCGCGGCCAGCGTCTCGACGGTCGGGTTGCCGTTGCCCCGCTCGATACCCGAGAGCGTCGCCTTGCTGACGCCGGTCGCACGAGCGAGCTCGGACAGCGACAGATGCTGGGCGACGCGCAGGCGGCGCAGGTTGGCCGCGAGGGCGTCCTTCAAGCCTTGCCTCCGTCGTCTACTATGCTGTACGGTCTGTTCATTATCCTGAACATACAGGAGAGCCATGACGCCAACAGCAGCCGTCTACGTCGATGTCGGATCGCCCTTCGCCTACCTTGCGGCGGAGCGCGTCGACGAGGTCTTCGCCGGCGCCGAGATCGACTGGCGCCCCGTCTCCCTCGGCGCCCTCTTCAAGCTCACCGGCCGCTCGTCATGGGCCCTCGGCGACCCTGAGCGGCGCCGGACGGGCATGGCCGAGGTCGAGCGCCGTGCGGCGCTCCGCGGTCTCCCGCCGCTGCGCTGGCCCGACCCCTGGCCCGGCAACTACTTGATGGCGATGCGCGCCGCGACCCACGCCGATCGCCTCGGCCGGGGCCGCGACTTCCTCGTCCAGGCGCTGCGCGACGCCTTCCAGCAAGGCCGAGACCTCAGCCTCTCGACCCACGTCCTCGAGAGCGCCGAGCAGATCGGCCTCGACGCGGCCGAGGTCGAGCGAGCCTGCGCCGACCCCGACGTCAAGCACGCGCTGCGCGAGCGAACCGACGCCGCCCACGAGCTGGGCGTCTTCGGAGTCCCGACCGTCGCCGTCGACGGCGAGCTGTTCTGGGGCGACGACCGCCTCGAGGACGCCGCCGCCCTCCTGCGCGCTATGCCGAAGCCCTGAGCTCGTCCAATGTCTTCAGCACCACGTCGTCGTCGGTCTTCGGCGTGACCTTCTGGAAGGCCTTGGCGAGGCAAGCGGCCGCTACTTCAGCAGCTTCGACAGCCGGCGGTCCTTCAGCACGCGCCCGCCGGTCTGCTCCTCGGGGCAGTAGGACATCACATAGTCCTTGAAGTGGATCGCCTCGAGCTTGGTCCCGCAGCGCGGGCACGGCTCGCCCTGGCGGCGGTGCACCTCGAGCGGCAGCGGCAGCTTGTCGGGGATCGTCGCGCCGATCACGTCCTCGTAGCGGTCGAGCGCGTGGCCGAGGCGATCGTCGATCGCCAGCCGCAGCCGCTCGACCTCGTCGCCGTCGAGGTCGTCGCCCTGCTTGAACGGCGACAGCCGCGCCGTCCAGAGGATCTCGTCGACCCACGAGCGACCGATCCCGGCGATCGTGCGCTGGTCGCGCAGCAGCGGGTGGAGGTGGCGCGGCTGGTCGATCAGCGCGGCGAACGTCTCGGCGTCGGGCGCCGGCCAGGCCTCGGGGCCGAGCGTGGCGACGGCCGGGTCCTCGTCCACCGTCTCGGCGGGCAGCAGCTTCGCCCAGGCCCGCTGCTGCGTCCCGAACTCGCGCAGCCGCAGCTCGCGCTCGCCGTCGAGGCGCACCAGCAGTCGCGACGCCTTGTCACGCAGCGAAGCCCGCTTGTCCCACAGCTGCAGCCGCCCGGCCGACATCAGGTGGATCAGCAGCGTCAGGTCGCCGAAGCGGACCTTGAACAGCTTCCCGCGCCGGTCGATCCCGTCGAGCGTCCGGCCGGCGAGCGCGTCGAGCGGCGGGTCGAAGGTCTTCATGGTGACCATCCCCGGCGCGAGCGCCGACTCGACCGTCGCACCGGCCGCCGCGGTCGTCAGGCGACGCGCCGCGATCTCCACCTCGGGCAGCTCCGGCATGCATGAAGCCTAGGCGGCCGCGAGGCCGAGGCCGAGCCCCGGCGGAGGGCGATGGGCAGGCGATGCGTGCTTGGCGCAGCGGCTGCTGCAGCGCGACGCTTTGGTCGCGGATTGGTGGACAATGGCTGCCCTATGCGCGTCTCCGCCAAGGCCGACTACGCCGTCCGCGCCGCGATCGAGCTGGCGGCGAACGGGAACGACTCGTCCAGCCCGTTGAAGGGCGAGCGGATCTCGGAGGCGCAGGGGATCCCGTTGAAGTTCCTCGAGAACATCCTCGTCGACCTGCGTGTCGGTGGGCTGGTCAACAGCCGTCGCGGGCCCGAGGGCGGCTACTGGCTCGCACAGCCGGCGGACGAGGTCAGCGTCGCCGACGTCTTCCGCGCCGCCGAGGGCCCACTCGCCAGCGTGCGCGGCGAGAAGCCCGAGGAGCTCGACTACGCCGGCAACGCCGAGGCGCTGCGCGACGTCTGGATCGCCCTGCGCGCCAGCCTGCGCGACGTCCTCGAGCACGTGACGCTCGCCGACATCGCCGCGGGCAAGCTGCCGAAGCAGGTCGCCTCGCTCACCGCCGAGCCCGGCGCCTGGCAGCGCCGATGAAGGATTGACGCCGCTCAGCGAGGCAAATGCTGCATCGCCGCTGGGCGTCGACGGCCAGCCGCCGCGGATGCAGGGTTGGGGCTGTATCGCGGCGCGAACCCTGCATCGGGCTTGGGGCGAGGCGGCTACGGGCCGACGAAGCGACGCGCCCCGTCCGGGCGCAGGTAGACGATCTGGCCCGACTCCAGCTCGCGCTCTTCGGCGTCCTGGCGCGTGGTCTGGACCGCCAGCCGGCGGCCGTCGTCGAGCACGAGCTCGACGCGGACCTCGAACCCGAGATGCGCGACGCGCTCGATCTGGCCCTCGCGGGCGTTGCCATCCGGCTCGAGCAGGATCTCGATGTCGTGCGGGCGCACGAGATCGTCGCCGAGCCTGTTGACCTCCCCCACGAAGCCCATCACGAACTCGTTCGCCGGCTGCTCGTAGAGGTCGCGCGGGCTGCCGACCTGCTCGATCAGGCCATCGTTCATCACCACGATCTGCTGGGCGACGTCCATCGCCTCCTCCTGGTCATGGGTGACGAAGATCGTCGTCACGTGGACGTCCTCGTGCAGGCGGCGCAGCCAGGTGCGCAGCTCCTTGCGCACCGTCGCGTCGAGCGCACCGAACGGCTCGTCGAGCAGCAGGACCTCGGGCTCGACGGCTAGCGCACGGGCGAGCGCCATCCGCTGGCGCTGCCCGCCGGACAGCTCGGACGGGTAGCGGTGGGCGAAGCCCTGAAGGTGGACGAGCTCGAGCAGCCGGTCCACCCTGGCGGCGATCTCCTCCTTCTGCTTCTTGCGGATCTTCAGCCCGAAGGCGACATTGCGCTCCACGGTCATGTGCTTGAACGCCGCGTAGTGCTGGAAGACGAAGCCGACGCCGCGCTTCTGCGGCGTGACCGCGGTCGCGTCCTGACCGGCGATCAGCACGCGGCCGGCGTCGGGCTGCTCCAGGCCGGCGATTACGCGCAGCAGCGTCGACTTGCCGCTGCCGCTCGGGCCGAGCAGCGCCGTCAGCGACCCGTTCGGGACGGCGACCGACACGCCCTTGAGCGCCTCGAAGGCGCCGAAGCGCTTCTCGACTCCCTCGACCGCGATTCCTCCAGGGCTCATGCCTCCCTCTCTTTCCGCTTGAGCAGGTTCATGCCAAGCAGCACGGCGAGCGCCAGCAGCGCCAGCACGATCGCCGCGGCGTAGGCCCCCGCGAGGTTGAAGTTGGTGAACTCGTTCTCGACGAACAGCGGCAGCGTCTCGGTCTGGCCCGAGATCCGCCCGGCGACGACGCTGACCGCGCCGTACTCGCCGAGCGCCCGCGCGGTCGCGAGCACGATGCCGTAGGCGACGCCCCAGCGGATCGACGGCAGCGTAATCCGCCAGAAGGTCTGCCAGCCGCTCGCGCCGAGCGTGCTCGCCGCCTGCTCCTGCTCATCGCCGATCTCCTGCAGCACCGGCATCGTCTCGCGCACGACGAACGGCAGCGAGACGAAGATCGTCGCGAGCACCATGCCGGGCGTCGAGAAGATCACCTGGATGCCGGCGTCGATCAGGTCCTGGCCGACCCAGCCGTTGCGCCCGTAGACGAGCAACAGCGCGAGGCCGATCACGACCGGCGAGATCGCGAACGGCAGGTCGACGATCGTGTTGAGGATCGCCTTGCCGCGGAACTCGTGGCGTACCAGCACGAGCGCCGCGGTGACGCCGAAGATCGTGTTCAGCGGCACGGCTATGCCGACGCAGACGAGCGTCAGCCAGAACGCGTGCTGGCCGTCGGGGCTCGCGATCGCCTCGAGCGGCGGCCCGAGCCCGTCCTCGAAGGTCCGGAAGAGGACGATCGTCACCGGCACCATGAGCAGCGCCGCGAGGTAGCCCAGCGCGACGAAGCGCAGGCCGTAGCGCTGAATGCCACTAGCCGCGCGCATGACGCCTGCTCCATTTGACGACGAGATCGAGCGCGAACAGCACCGCAACCGACAGCACGAGCAGGAACACCGACACCGCCGCCGCGCTGGCCGGCGCGTCGCTCTCGATCCGCCCGAAGATGTAGACCGACGCGACCTGGGTGTCGAACGGAATGTTGCCCGTGATCAGCACCAGCGACCCGTACTCGCCGATCGCGCGCGCGAACGCGAGCGCGCAGCCGGCGACGATCGCCGGCGTCAGGTTCGGGATCAGGATGCTGCGGAAGATCCGCGCGCGCGAGGCGCCGAGCGAAGCGGCCGCCTCCTCCATCTCGCGGTCGACCTCGATCAGCACCGGCTGCACGGCGCGCACGACGAACGGCAGCGTGACGAACAGCAGCGCCAGCACGATCGCGACCTTGGTGTAGGCGACGTTCGCGCCGATCGGGCTCTTCGGCCCGTAGAGCGCGAGCAGCGTCAGGCCGGCGACGATCGTCGGCAGCGCGAACGGCAGGTCGATCAGCGAGTTGACGATCGACTTGCCGCGGAACTCGTCGCGCACGAGCACCCAGGCGATGAGCGTGCCCATCGTCGCGTTGATCGCGACGACGATCAGCGACGAGACCAGCGTCAGCCGGATCGCCGCGATCGCCTCCGGCTCGGCGATCGCCTCCCAGAACTCGCCGATGCCGTCCTGGAGCGAGTGCTCGACGACCGCGGCGAGCGGGATCAGGACGATGACGGTCAGCCAGAGCGTCACCGCCCCACGGGAAAGCGCCGCGCCGCCGACGGGCAGGCGAATGCCCACCCGCGGCGGCGCGGCGACCGTTGCGTCGTTCGCTGCCATGCCGGCGCGGCCCGCCCCGGCCTACTCCGTCGGGTTCCCCAGCTCGCGCTGGATCTCGAAGATCGAGCCGTTCTCCTCGTCGAAGAAGTCGGTCTCGACCTTGTCCCAGCCGCCGAACTTGTCGATCGTGAACAGCGCGCTCGGCTCCGGGAACTCGTCGCGGTTGGCCTCGAGCACCGACTTCACGACCGGGCGGTAGCCGCGGTCGGCGAACAGCTGCTGCGCGTCGTCGGTGCGGGTGTAGTCGACGAACTGCTGCGCCTTGTCGGACGCGTCGGTCGTCGCCGCGATCGGATTCTCGATCAGGATCGTCTCGTCGGGGATCACGTACTCCAGCTCGATGTCCTCGTCCTTGGCCTGGATCGCCTCGTTCTCGTAGCCGATCAGCACGTCGCCCTTGCCGCCGGCGAAGGTCTGCAGCGAGTCGCGCGCGCTGTCGTCCTGGACCGACGTGTTGGCGAGCACCTGCTTGACGAACTCGAGCGCCTGCTCGGGCGACCTGCCCTGCTCTATCTGCGAGCCGTACGCGGCCATGATGTTCCACTTCGCGCCGCCCGAGGTCGCCGGGTTCGGGGTGATGACGTCGACGTCGTCGCGGACGAGGTCCGCCCAGCCCTCGATGCGCTTCGAGTTCCCGGGACGGACGGAGAGGACCACCACCGAGTCCGTGACCATGCCCTTGTGCTCGTCCGCGTTCCAGCTCTCGGGAACCAGGCCGGCCGCGACCGTCTTGGTCATGTCGGGCTGCAGCGAGAACGCGACGACGTCGGCCGGCAGGCCGCCCGCGACCGCGCGCCGCTGGTCGCCGGACGCGCCGAACGAGGTCGAGAACTCGACGCCCTCGCCCTTCGGAGTCTTCTGGAAGCCGGGGATCACGGCGTCCTCGTAGACCTGCTGCGGCGTCGAGTAGGCGACCAGCGCCAGCTCGCCGCCGCCACTGGCGCTGCTGCTGTCGTCGGAGCCGCACCCGGATGCCACCAGAGCGCTGAGCGCGAGCAGGCCGGCGAGCAGGCTAGTCAAGCGAGTTCGAGTCATAACCCCTTATTCTCTGTCAAGTTTGTGAACTTTAGGACGGAAAGGCTAGCAAGTCAGTGGGGAAAGTGCGAATCCCCGGGGTCCTGCCCCCTCCATCCGTCGGACGCTCTGAGAGGATGCGGCTGTGGAAGCCCAGGAGATCGTCGACGCGCCGGCGCAGGCGGCAGCCCACGAACCCGCGCCGCTGCTGGTCCGCGAGCCGCTCGGCGAGTTCCTCGACGGCGCCGGGCTGGGCGCCGGTCCGATCGAGGCCGAGCGCATCGGCGACGGGCACTCGAACGTCACCTACCTCGTGCGCCGCGGCAGCGAGCGGTTCGTCCTGCGCCGTCCTCCGCGCCCGCCGCTGCCGCCGTCGGCCCACGACGTGCTGCGCGAGGCGCGACTGCTGCGCGCGCTCGCCGGAACCGCCGCCCGCGTCCCGCGCGTGCTCGCCGTCTGCGACGACGAGTCGGTGCTGGGGGTTCCGTTCTACGTGATGGAGGAGGTCGCCGGAACGGTGATCACCGACGCCGTCCCGCCCGCGCTCGACACCCCGGCCGAGCACGCACGCATCGGCGACGAGCTGGTCGACGCGCTCGTCGAGATCCACGCCGTCGACTGGCGCGCCGCCGGCCTCGACGGCTTCGGCAAGCCCAGCGGCTACCTCGAGCGCCAGCTGCGCCGCTTCGACGGCCTCTGGGAGCACAACGAGACGCGCGAGCTGCCGATCGTCGCCGAGGTCGGCGACTGGCTCGCCGCCAACCTGCCCGAGTCCCCACCCGCGACGATCGTCCACGGCGACTACCGCCTCGGCAACACGATGGTCGCCGACGACCCTCCCGCCCGCCTGGTCGCCGTCTTCGACTGGGAGCTCGCCACGATCGGCGACCCGCTCGCCGACCTGGGCTACCTGACCGTCACCTGGGTCGCTCCGGACGACCCTGGCGACACGATGTTCAGCGCGCTCTCCGCGGTCACCCGCCAGTCCGGCTTCCCGACCCGCGAGCAGATCGTCGCCCGCTACGAGGAGAAGTCGGGCCGCTCGATGAGCGCCCTGCACTGGTACCAGGCGCTAGCGCTCTGGAAGGCCGCCGTCTTCATGGAGGGCAACTACAAGCGCTTCCTCGCCGGCAACAGCGACGACTCCTTCATGGCCGTCTTCGACGAGGGCGTTCCGGCGCTGGCCGAGAAGGCGCGCGAGATCGCGCTGGCGGGGTCGTGACTAGATGAAGCTGATCCGCTTCAGACGAGCGATCGCCTCTTTGGTCGCCACTCGGCTCGGGCTGCCTCGCTCAGTACGTACTTTCACGTACAGGCGTCGGGCAATCTCCCTGTCGACCCCGTACTCATCGACTATCGCGTCGAAGATCTTTCCCGCGTCCGCCTCGTGGCCGGTCAGCTCGAAGATCCGGTCCTCAATGTTCATCATCGTCCCTTCATAGCATATCGTCTCTACTCTTCGCGAGTCCGTCCTGCTTCGCCTCGATGATCGCCACGGCCTGGCGTAGCTCATCGACCTCTTGGTCCAGCCGCTCGAAGGCACCCTCGGAATCGAGCAAGCCCTTCTGGGCGATAGCCGCGTCGGCGTAGCGGAAGCCGCGACCGGAGACTTCGACCGGTAGATCGCCGGCGAGCGAGCGGACGACCACGACGACAGCGAGCAGCCAGGTCGCGAAGAGGATCGCGATCCGTTCGATTACAAGCATCGCCGCCGACTCGAGCGCGATCCCAGGCAGCTCGCCAGCCGGAAGCTCGATCAGGAAGACTCCAGCCGCGATGCTCACGACCAAGCCAGCGACCACCAGCACCGCGATGACCCTCCCAAGAGGCGTTGGTTGCGAGTGGCGGAACTTCACCGCACTTCAGTGAAAGGGGAGCAACAGCTTCGCGGCCTACTGGTCGATTTCGGCGGGGTGCTGACGACAAACGTGTTCCAGTCGTTCCGGGCGTTCTGCGAGGCCGAGGGGCTGGCGCCGAACGCGTTCGCCGACCTGCTGCGAAGGAGCCCGGAGACGCGGGCCGAGTTGCGCAAGCTGGAGACGGCGCAGATCGGTGCGGACGAGTTCGGGACCTATCTCGCGCCGCTGCTCGGCGTTGCGGACTCAGACGGACTTATGGCGCGGATCTTCGCTGGCATCGGGCCGGAGCCGGCGATGATCGACGCCGTGCGCAGCGCGCGGCAGTCCGGCATCCGCACCGGCCTGATCTCCAACTCGGTCGGCACCGACATCTACGATCGCGCCGTCCTCGACGAGCTCTTCGACGCGGTCGTCATCTCCGGCGAGGTCGGCCTGCACAAGCCCCAGCCCGAGATCTTCGAGCTCGGCGCCGAGCGGATCGGCCTGTCGCCCGCGCAGTGCGTCTTCGTCGACGACCTGCGCGAGAACTGCGCCGGCGCCGAGGCGGTCGGGATGACCGCCGTGCTTCACCGCGGCCCGGAACGCACGCTGCCGGAGCTCGAGCGGCTGCTCGGCATGGCCTGACCCTTACGACACGCGAATGCCTATCGCGGCGGCAGCCGCTCGCTCATCGTCTCGATGCACTCCTTCAAGAGCCTCTTCCGATCGATGATCTGCTCGGTCACGATCGTCTTGCAGACCTCGCCGGAAGCCTTGCGGATCCGCTCCTCGTCGCCGGAGGCATAGTCCCTGCAGATGTCGCGCAGCTCCTCCTTGCGCTTGGCCGACACTTGGTTGCGCTCGACGTTCGCGAAGCAGGTGTCGACGAACTCCTCGGGGGTCGGGTCGGCTGGCAGGGCAGGCACGGGCTCGTCGCCGGGGGAATCGCCGCTGGCGCCCGTCGGCGCCGGCTCGTCGTGGGAGTCGGGCCGCTGACCCTCGTCTCGATCGGCGGTTCGCTCGGTCGCAGCCTCGCCACCGGCCTTCCCGTCCCGGTCGCCGTCCCCGCAGCCTGCGGCTACGGGGACCAGCAACGCCAGCGACAGGACCAGGCCGGCGAACCGCATCGGTCAGCGGCGTTCGCGCTTCTTCGGCGCAGCACGCTTCTGCTTGCGCTTCGCGCACGGAGTCCCGACCCGTACGACGAAGTCGCGTCGTTTGCCGTTGTGGCCGTCCATGTCGGCTTGTGCGCGGTGGCTGCGCGGGGCTTTGCAGAGGTTGATCCTCGACGCCCTGGTGCGGGTCACGGTGAGGATGCCTGTCTTGCCGCCCTTGATGTTGAGGTTGAACCGGCTGATCGGCGCGTCTGGGACCTCGTTGAAGGTGTTGACGAGCAGACCGCCGCGGGTTGTCGATGAGACGCCGCGGAGGTTGACCGCGATCTCGCCCCGCAATGCGACGACGATCATCGGCAACGTCCGGATCTGGTTGCCGGTCCTGGCATCGACACGGACGTTCTTGACGAAGTACACGTCCCCGGCCAGCGGAGCCTTCAACAGAGGCGACACCGCGCGGGCGCGCCCGACGATCGACCCCTTCGGGCAGTGGTTCTCCAGGTCGTCCCTGGTGCCGTCGGCGAACTCGCACAGCGCCTGGGCGTTGTCCGGGTCCAAGGCGAGGCTCTTCGGCAGCCGCACGACGGCGCCCTCGATCCCCGCCTCGCCGGCGGTCTGGGTCACCTGCGCCCTGACACCCGGATGCTTGCCCGTCGTGCGCTGCTTGCGACCCGTCAACCGCAGCGCAAGCCTCGGCTTGAACGGCAGCGCCGCGCAATCGCCGACCTGGAAGCGCGAGCTGCGCTGCACCATCGTTCCGTCCTGGGCCTCGATGTCCGCACCGAACTCCCGCTCGCTGCAGGACGTCGGGTTGCGGACGAAGTTCGCGCGGTCGACGTCGACACGCACGTCACGCGCGTTGAGTACGACGCCGTCGACGGCGTCGGGGGCAGGACCCGACCGGATCGTCTGGACGCGCGGCAGCTTGTCCGAGATCACCTTCAGGTCGGCCGTCGACGGATCGGCGTAGACCGCGGCCCTGACCAGCACGCGGCCGAGGTCGAAAGGCCCGGCGACCGCGGGCACCTCGATCGCCGCGCCGTAGGCGATCTTCCGCATCCCCGCGGGCACCGGAGCATCCGAGCCGTGGTGGGTCCCGGTCAGGAAGATCCGGCCGGTCGCCGCGGTTCCGGGGATCAGCGGGAAGAACGGAGTCAGGCCAGATCCGACGCCGACCGTCGTCGTCCCGATCTGGGACTCGAGCGGGCACGACGGCACCGCCTGCAACTCGCGACCGGTCTTGGGCGCGCCGCTCTGCAGTTGCGCTTCGCTGCATACTGCGACGTCCCGCGGGCCGGCGAGCAGGCCGCGCGGCAAGCTCATGTCGATCCGGCCCAGCTCCTTGCCGCCGTCGCGAGTCACGCGCATCCGCATCGGCGAGCTCTCGCCGGCGGTCGGGTTGCTCGTCCCGGCCGCGAAGGCCGGAGCGAAGCCGTCGGCGTTGCCCGGACAGGCCACGTCGAAGTCGTCGGAGACCTCCACGTCATGCCCAGCCCACGAGGTGAAGCCGGCTGCGACCCGGTGGGGGCCGCACGTCGGCGGCAGCGTCAGCGGGGCGCGCTCGCCCGGCTTCAGCCGCACCGTGAGCGTGTCGAACGGCACCTGCGGGTTGTCGATCACCGTGGTGGTAATCACCCCTGTCTGCGGATCCATCCGAACCTTGCCGGCCAGCTTGCCGAGGATCCCCGGCCCGCGGATCACCATGTAGATCGCCGCCAGGGAATCGAACGGATGGTCGCCCTGAGCCGCCAGGAAGACGTCGCCGTTGAGCGAGTCCTCGAGCAGCGGTGTGTCGACCGTGACACTCCCGATCTTCGACGCGAGCGGACAGGTCGGCTCGAGCTTGGTGAACCGCACCGGGTCGCTCGAGGTCAGTCCGATCTCAGACGAGCTACACGAGTCGAGGCCGTCGGCCGACCCCGGGTTGACGGTCGTGCCCGCCGGCAGCGTGACCGTAGCGTTACGCAGATGCGCGGTCGCGAGGCCCTCCGGATCGTCGTTCTGCGGCAGCGCGAGCTCGAACTCGAGGCCCGACGGCGCCCCCGGCGCGGCCGACGTGGTGTCGGCCTCGATCGACGGCAGGAACGACAGGGCGTCACAGCCGGTGAGCGGCGGCGACATCGCCTCGTAGCTCGCCCAGAGGGGATCGGTGAGATCCGGGTCCCCGTCGGGCTCGAAGCCGGCGGGGTTCAGCCACGGCGATAGATGGATCGTCGTGATGTCAGGCGTTCCGTTGCAGCGCGTGGGATCGGTCAGGAAGGCCGCGGGCGGGACCGGCGAGGAGTGGGGATCGTGCGGGAAGGTGTTGCCAGCGATCACCAGGCCGCCGTCCGCGGTGTAGCCGGCGCAGACGTCGCCGGCGTGGCTCGGCAGGGCGCAGCGCTGGTCGTCGTGTGCGGGGTCGGCCGGATTGCCCCAGAGCCAGACGCGGGTGCGGTATAGCTGCCCGGCCTCGGTTATCTCCCTCGCCTCGACGTTGATCCCCCAGTCGCCGTCGCTGCGCAGGACCGGCGTGAACACCACCGGCCCACCCTCGGTGAACATCATGAACTGCGCCGGCGCGTCGCCGTTCGGGACGACGTTGAAGACGCCCGCCATCTGGAGTCCCGGCGCCGCGATGCTGATTATCTCGGCGACGCCGACTTGGGTCGCCGGCGGGCAGTCGAAGGACGCCATCAGCGGCTTGCTGCATCGCGGCGTGGCGAGCGGCGCGCCGACGAACCCGGGCGGGAGGTCTACCACGACGTCCTTGGCGTTGTCCGCGGGCGCGATCATCTGGGCCCACTTCCCGGTGATGTCGGGGTCGGCGAACGCCTTGGTCGGCGTGAACCCCGTCGACGCGTCGAAGGGGTGGCCGCCGGCCTGGGTGTAGTCGGCGCCCGCCGCGTCGAACGCCCCGGCGGCGAAGCTGCCGTCGATCACGCCGAACGCGGACGGCGGACCGCCGATCTGCACCTCCTCGACCGAGACATCCGGTCCGGCTGCGCCGCCTCCGGCCATCGTCACCGTCAGCGGGTGAACGCCCAGCGGCGCGTCCTGGGCGACGTCGACCGTGAACTTGACGTAGAACGGCGCGCCGATCCCGAGGTAGGTGTGCCCCTGCGGGGGAAGCAGGAACCCGAACGGGTTGTCGCAAGTCACCGTCTGGGGGACGCCGACGGCCACGCACGTCCAGTTGAACGGCGAGCCGAGCGTGGGGTCGATCTGGTCGAACGTCACGCCCGGAGGCAGCTCGATCTCGACCGTCGGCCAGCCGAGCGCCGTGTCGTCGCCGGCGTTGACGATCTCGATCTGGACTCCCCCGCGGTCGTTCGGCAGATCCCGCTGGAGGACCGTCGGCGCCCACCACGTCTCGGCCTCCCAGGCGACCTCGGCGTCCGCCGTCGACGGCGTTGCCGCGAGGAAGAGCAGGAGCGTGGCGAGGGTTGCCGCGGCGGCAAACGCTCTGGAGACGCGTCGCTGGTGGGACATCGGCTGAGTCTTCTCCTCGGTGGTCATGACGGGTCCGGGGTCGACGGCTCGGGTCATCGGCCTCACCGGTTCCCTCGAATCCGCAGTCTCAACGACTGCGGTCTGGCCCCCGGCGCGCTCACGCGGAACGTCAGCCGCACCGAGCGCGCCTGGCGCAACCGGCGAGCAGCACGCCCCCCGACCCGCAACCGGACCCGCGCCCTGCCCGCCGCGACCGAACGCCCGACGCCCCGCGCCAACGCCCTCCCGTTCGCGCGGACCACGACGCGCACCCTGGCCGCCCGGCTGACCCGAACGCGGAGGGCGACCGCGCGGCCACGCATCAACCGGCCAAGCTGCGCCCGCGTCGGACGCCCGATCCCGAGCACCACCCTGTCAGACCGCTCGAGGTTGCCCCTGCCTCGCAACGCGTCACTCCCGGTGATCTGCGCCACCGGCGGCCGCGCGGCCTGGCTCTGGCACCCGTCCCCCGCGCAGTCCGGTGCGGACGGCTGGGCCGCAAAGCCACCGCCGACGCTCGCGCTGTACAGGTCGGTCAGGTCGTCGTTGTCCTGGGCGACCAACTGCTGCCCGGTCAGGATGAACGCGTCGTCGCCGTCGCGGCTGGCGTTGTAGAGGCGCGACTCGACGTCGCTGCGACCGGTGGAGAGCAAGCTCACCACCCCGTCCTCCCACATGTAGGCGTCGATCTCGCCGTTGGCGTCCCGCGAGACGAGCGCGTCCTCGCTGTTGAAGAAAACGCGCCGCCCGTCCGCTGAGAGGAAGCGCGGGAGCTCCCAGCGCTGGGCATCCCGCGGCGCGGCGTGATTGGGCACGTTCGACGGTCCCAGCGGGAGATCCCCTGAGGGGTTGCATGAGACGCAGGTCAGCTCGCCGGCCCCGCCGTCCGCGTCGGCGTCGTAGCGGTAGACCTGACGCGTGCCGCCGTTGTCGTGGCCGGGAATCACGGCGCCAGACTCGAAGGCGATCTGGGCTCCGTCCGGGGTCGTCCGTGCGGTCCAGTCTCCCTCCAATTTGAACCAGTTCTTGCTGTCGCTTCCGGCCAGCGTCGCAACGAAGCGCGTAGCGCCACCGGCCGTGCCGTCGTCCTCCCAGAGGAAGAGGTTCGGCTGACCGGCAGTCCCGCCGGGCGCGGCGACACCCTCGGCGACGTAGTAGATACGGTTCCCGCTGTCGCTAAAGCCGGCGACGCCGAGCACGTCGGCGCCGTTGCCCCCCGGAGTCGCTGAGAGATCGGCCAGCTCGCCGGTGTCGAGGTCGTAACGGTAGAGATCGGCGCCAGCCCGGCCCGGGCCGGTGTTGGCGTCGTCGGTCAGCTGCTCAGAGCTGGTGAAGAAAACCTTGCCCCCGTCGGGAGTGGCAAACAGGAACTGCTTGTCCTCCACGCCAGCGGGATCGGAAACATTGCGCTGGGAAGGCGACGCGAGCGTGGTCGTCGCTCCATCGCTGCGCCGGTAGAGATTGTCATCGCCGTGGAAGAACGCGTGGCGACCGGCATCGGAAATCCCCCCCACTCCCGAGTAGGGCCGCGAGTTAAGGGACGAGGTTCCCGCAGGCTGTGAGTTACCCTGAAGGGGGCTGCCGCCAGGACTGACGCTGACCAGCCGGACCAGGCCATCAACGACCTCATACACCTTGAAGATCGGCGACGACGGAATCCCCGTATCGCCGGTGGGCAGCACGGCCGTGCTGGCAAACATGACGTGACTGGCGTCCGGCGTCGACACGAGCTGCACGAACTGATTCGTCCCGGTGTCGGATATGCCGATGAACGGACTGACGCCATCCGTCGCGTTGTCGCGCCAGTACACGTTCTCGTCATCGGCGGTGAGATCGGGCGGGTCGGCGACGATTATTCCGGGCGACCGCAGCAAACTGACCTCCAGCTCGGGCGTGGAGAACATCGAGAACCCGCCAAGCGACGGCGGATCGACGCGCGCGACCATCGGCACGGTCTCCCAGCCGCCGCTCCCGCGACGGGCGAGATACTCCGTGTGGCTAAGCGATCCCCCGGATATTGGGCCAGCGAACTCCGTGTCCGCCACGAAGATCGCTCGATCGCCATCTCCGGCGACCGATCGGCCGCCAGTCGGACCGACGACACTCCAGAGGATGTCACCGCCGTTCTTGTCGATCGGCGACACCTGCTCGTAGGCGCGGCAGCCGGGCAGATCCGCGCTCGGGCCGGTGCGGAGCCCCTGGTTCGGGCATGCGCCGGGCGCGGCGTCGGATGCCGTGGTGAAGGTATGGTTCTCGCCCTCGGCCGTCCCGGTCGTGTTGCTCGCGACGAGGCGGTAGTGGTAGGTGGTGGCGGGCTCGAGGCCCGTGAGCGTCCCTGAAACCTGTTGCGACTCCTGTCCCGCACCAAGCACGCCGTCGGGAACCGGCGCGGTGGCGCCGTACTCGTCCGTCAGGCCGTACTCGAAGCGGTAGGTGGTCGGCTGTCCGCTGGTGTCGACGCGCCCCGTGAGCGTCGCGCCGCCCGTTCCGGGCTCCGCGCTCGCGATCGGGCCGACGACCGGGCTCGCCGAGTCGGTGGTGAACGTCTCGACGCCGGACGTGCCGGTGGTCGTGCCGAACACGTGCTTGGCGACCAGCCGCACGTCGTACTCGGTGCCCGGGTCGAGGCCCTCGAGCTCGTAGCCGACCTCCTGCGGATCGTCGCTCACGGCCAGCGGCAAGTCGCCGCCGGTCGGGCGCGGGGTCCAGGTCAGCCCCCCGTCGGTCGAGAACTCGAAGCGGTAGCCGGACTGCGCGCCGTTGACGTCCACCGACCCCTCGATCGTGGCTGACGTCGAGCCGCTGTCGATGTCGTCGATCGTGGCCGTCGGAGCCGCGGCCTCGCCGAGGACGTAGACACGGTGGCCGGACGCGCCGACTGTCGCGGCGGTCGTCGATACGAACAGCCGGTTGGTGGTCGGGTCGCCGCCGAAGCCGGTAACCGTGCCGAAGCCCGCGCCGGCTCCGTGAGTGTCGTCGACCGCTGCCGGGGCTGTCGTCAGGCCCGGGTCGTTGGTCGGGCCGTACTGCTGCACGACCGTCGGGCCGGTGGTGGGGTCGCGCAGGACGTAGAGGACGTCCTCGTCGCTGCCGGCGCCGTCGGAGTCTGGATCGACGGCCAGGCCGCCGGTAGTGGTCGCAGCGGTCCCGGCGAGCAGCGGCGGCGCGGAGATCGAGGGCAGGAACCCGACTCCGCCGCCATTTGCGTTGAGGGTGTCGTAGCGGTCGATCTGGCCGCCGGCGCTCGAGTCGGAGGCGTAGACGATCCCGCGCGAGTCGACCGCGACATCGCGCGGCTGTTGCAGGTTTGCGCCGGTGCCCGACCCGAACTCCGCGCTGGAGCCAAAGCTCGCCGGGGTGGTCCCGTCGAGGCCGTAGGTGTTGACCCGACGGTTCTGGGAGTCGGCGAGGAAGACGGTGCCGGTCGCGGGGTTGCCGTCGGGAGGCGAGACCGCGACGCCGAGCGTGCCGGCCGCCGTGATCGCGCCGATGTTCCCGGCCCCGTTGCCGCCGTCTGCCAGGCGACACACATCGCCCGCCACGTCGCCGCAAACCTCGGTTGCCGTGTCGCCGTCGGGATCCTGAACGTCGCGGCCGACCGAGAACAGGAACGTCCCGTCGCCGTCATAGGCGTTGATCCGCCGGTTGTCGCGATCCGCGACGAACACCCTGCCTGTGTCCTGATCGACCGCGATCGACTGCGGGTTGTCGAGCACACCGTTGCTGGCGGTGGTGCCGGTGCCGCCGGTGGGCACGCCCGCCTTGCAGTTGGCGGCGGTGACGCAGACCTCGTAGGGCTCGCTGCCCGCGACCGCGGCAGGCTGCGCCACGTCGGCGCCCCACGCGCTGACGAAGTCGCGGTCGGAGTCGAAGCGCTGGATGCGGTGGTTCGCGTCATCGACGACGTAGATGTCACCGGCGTCGCCGGTGCCGGCGCCGGTCTGGTTGACCGCGACGTCGCGAGGCGTGTTGAACTCCGCTCCGAGGGTGCCGGAGCCCGAGCCGAAGTAGTCGGTGACCTCCTTGGCGCCCTGCGCCAGGGTCACGCCGAACGCGAGCGCCATGGCTGCCGACAGCGCCGAGACAGCGCCGATCCACCGCGTCCGTGGCGACATACCACCGGCAGACGCACCACTCCCGCTGACGGAACGCGAGACGCCGAGCATCGCGAGGACCCTCGACACGACGCCACGACGCGCCGCGCTTCCAACCGAAGACCTCGTGGTGCCGCCCGCGTTGCTCATCAAGCTCGTTCCTCTCCTCGTTGCCCTGCCGCTCGTCGCCAGGGAGACCCGTGCAGAGACGTATGGATTCCCTGGCTTCTCCACCGAACGTAAAACAAGTCGTTTACGACTGTCAAGTACCAACTGTCGAAGTTGGTCCGTGGGGAGAAGGACCGGTGGACCGCTCTGGAATGGGCTTACCGCGCCCTGTTCAGGTGGAGGCCGTCAAGGGCTGGGTCCGCCGCAAGGTGCCTCATAGCTCGGAATTACAGATAGCCATAGAACAGGATGATCCGAACTTTTATTGCTCGATCAATAGCCTGATCCAAGGTGATCGGCATCGCTACAAACCGCGCGTTATTCAAATGCACAATCCACACTTGAAAGCTGTAGACCATTGCGTCTATATTTGACCGACGATGTGGCCGCACGCCGACGTCAAGCTCACCGGAGGCCCCCACGGGATGCCGCCGCAGCGCGTCCGCGAGATTCAGCGCGACCGGATGCTCAGGGCGATGACGGAGGTGGTCGCGCGGGAGGGCTATGCGGAGACGACGGTGCGCAAGCTGCTCGCCCAGGCTGGGCTGTCGCGGCGCACGTACTACGACCTCTGGGTCGACAAGGAGGACTGCTATCTCGACGCCTATGGCGAGATCGCCGAACGGCTGGCGACACGGGCCGAGAGGGGCTTCGAGCGCGGCGAGTCGCCGCGCGACCGCGTCCGGTACGCCGTCGAGGAGCTCACTGCCTTCTGCCTCGAGGAGCCCGACGCGGCGTGCGCCTGCATCGTCGAGGGTCTCGCGGCCGGCCAGGCCGCTCGCCTGCGGCGCGGCGAGCTGATCGAGCGGATCGGCGCGACGATCGCGCCGGCGCTCGCCGAGCTGCGGCCCGACGCGCCCAGTCCCGAGCTGACCGCGCGAGCCACGGTCGGCGGGGTCTTCGAGCTGCTCTACGGTCCGCTGGCGCGGCGTGACGTCAAGGCGCTGCGCAAGCTCGCGGGGGAGATCGGGGAGCTGCCGATCCTCCTGCCGATGGGCGGCTGAGCCGCTCTAGCAGAGGGCTTGCGGTACATCGGCGTGTCCAAGCCGAAGGGACATGTAACGCACCGTTTACCGTTGTAAATGTCCTCCGGACGTGGCATGCTGGGGACCGCATGTGGGACCAGGCAACCACCAAGCTCAGCGCGGGTCCGCACGGCCTCGAGCCCGCGCTGGTCGAGCGCGTCCAGCGCGATCGCGTGCTCGCGGCGACCTCCAGCGTCGTAGCCGAGATCGGCTATCAGGCCGCCACGGTCAGCAAGATCCTCGCCCGTGCGCGAATCTCGAAGATCACCTTCTACGAGCTGTTCGACAACAAGGAGCAATGCTTCGTCGCCGCCTACGACGACGCGATCGGCCAAGCCTTCGAGCGGATCGAGCGCGCCTGTGCCGCTGAGTCCCGCGCGCCCGCTCAGCAGCGCCTCGGCGCGGCGCTCGACGCCCTGCTCGACTTCCTCGCCGAGGAGCCCGACGTCGCGCGCATGTGCGTGGTCGAGGTGCTCGCCGCAGGTCCCGCCGGCCGTGAGCGGCGCGCCGCCACGATGGACCGCTTCGCGTCGATGATGGAGACCTTCCTCGCCGAGGCCAGCCCCGACCGCGACCTGGGCCCGATTGCCGCCCGCGCGCTCGTCGGCGGCGCCGAGGAGGTCGTCTACGGCGCGATCGAGCGCAACGAGCCGGACCTCTCAGCCCTCGCCGCCGAGATCGCCGACACCCAGCTCAAGCTGATCGCCTGAGCAGGCGGCCGCCGCTGCTAGGCGGTTGCATATGCCACTAGGCCGTGATTGGATGTGGTCTTCCTATTGGCAAACAAGGATGTTTCCAACATCATGAACTCGCATCTAGCAATCCCAAGACCGGCGCTCACAAGAGCAGCCGCCCGCAAGATCGGGCTGCTGCTGGCATTGGCGATCCTCGGCCAGCTGGCGATCGTCACCGCCACCGCGGACGCCGCCGCCGCGCGGTGGTTCCTGCGCAACTCCCACTCCGCCGGCCCAGCCAACATCATTCTCGACTACGGCAACTGGGGCGGCACCATGACCCACGTCACCGGCGACTGGAATGGCGATGGCGTCGACACACCCGGCGTGTTCGACACAGCCGGCGGATCACCCGCCAACTGGTACCTGCGCAACTCCAACTCCACCGGCCCACACAACATCTTCCGCGAGTACGGCCTTGCCAGCGGCAGGCCCGTCGTCGGAAACTGGAACTGCGAAGGCGACCAGACCAACGTCTACAAAGACGGCGCCTGGTACC
>Ga0190265_10000375_pt1 | contig 33877 bp, 33 predicted proteins | sample Popmic124T_FD_133135 | JGI IMG/M metagenome (GOLD analysis project Ga0190265, IMG submission 133135) | Populus adjacent soil microbial communities from riparian zone of Indian Creek, Utah, USA - 124 T | ecosystem: Environmental > Terrestrial > Soil > Riparian zone | place: USA: Utah | collected...
GACCAGGGCGAGCGCCCGGACGTCGCCGAGCTGCTGCCCGACGACCGCTTCGGCGAGGTGCTCGACCTGCTGCCCGAGGACGCGCTCGTCGCGGTCGCGGCCGAGGAGGAGCTGGCACCAGCGCTCAAGGACCACTGGGAGGACGTCACCACCAGCTTCCACGACCAGGACGCCGGCCATCTCTACGTCGCCCCGGACCAGCTGACGGAGAAGCTCGGCGCACGTACGACCGTCCAGCTGTCGAGCATCTCCGGCGATCAGCCGCACCAGTTCCGTGCCCAGGCGGCCGAGACCGCCGCGCGCTCGCTCGAGGCCGCCGAGCCGGAGCTCGAGAAGCTCGTCCGCTCCGGCTACCGGACCGTCGTGACCTGGGCCCGCCACGGCGAGGCCGAGCGCGCCGCCTACAACCTCGATCGCCTGCGCGCCGCGTTCCTGGCCGACGGTCGTGCCCCCGGTGGCGCGGGTGCCGGCGCGCCGGGCGCGCTCGTCGAGGCGCCCGACGATCCAGGCCTGATCTTCGCCATCGCGGCACTGCGCGAGGGCTTCGTCGCCCCGGGCTTGAAGCTCGCGATCGTCCCCGACCACCGGCTCCTGCGCCGTCGGCGGTCCGAGCCGAGTGGCCCGCGCACCGGCGCCGGCGCTCTCGCGAGCTTCACCGACCTGCGCGCTGGAGCACCGGTCGTCCACGAGGACTACGGCATCGCGCTGTTCACGGGCTTCGAGACCAAGACCGTCGGTGGAATAACCCGCGACTACCTCCAGCTCGAGTACAAGGGCGGCGACCGCGTCTTCGTCCCCAGCGATCAGCTCCACAAGATCTCGCGCTACCTCGGTGCGGACGCCGACGCTCCGCCGCTCTCGAAGCTCGGCGGGACGCTCTGGGAGAAGCAGAAGCTGCGCGCCCGCCGGGCCGCCGAGGCGATGGCCGGCGAGCTGATCAACCTCTACGCCGAGCGCAAGCGCCGCGCCGGCTATGCGTTCCCGCTCGATTCCGAGTGGCAGGTCGAGTTCGAGACCACGTTCCCGTTCCGCGAGACGCCGGACCAGCTCGACGCGATCGAGGCGGTGCGTGCCGACATGGAGGAGGCACGGCCGATGGACCGCCTGATCTGCGGCGACGTCGGCTACGGCAAGACCGAGGTGGCGCTGCGCGCCGCCTTCAAGGCGGCGGCGGATGGCAAGCAGGTGATGTTCCTCGTTCCGACGACCGTGCTCGCCCAGCAGCACCACGGCACCTTCACCGAGCGCTTGCGCGACTACCCGTTCCGGATCGAGCAGGTCTCGCGCTTCCGCTCGGCCAAGGAGGTCAACGCCGCGCTCAAGGACTTCGCCGACGGCAAGGTCGACATCCTCGTCGGCACCCACCGGATGCTCTCGCGCGACGTGCGGCCAAAGGACCTCGGCCTGCTGATCCTCGACGAGGAGCAGCGCTTCGGCGTCAAGCAGAAGGAGCTGCTGCGCCAGCTGCGGCTGCGCGTCGACGTCCTGTCCCTGTCGGCGACCCCGATCCCGCGCACGCTGCAGATGTCGCTCGCCGGACTGCGCGACATCTCGGTGATCGAGACCCCGCCGGAGGGCCGCCGCCCCGTCAAGACCTACGTCGGCGAGTACGACGAGGAGCTGGTCCAGCAGGCGATCGAGCGCGAGCTCGCGCGCCAGGGCCAGGCGTTCTTCCTCCACAACCGCGTCGAGACGATCGACGAGACCGCCGAGCGCGTCCGCGCGATGTGCCCGAAGGCGAAGGTGATGGTCGCCCACGGCCAGATGGAGGAGAAGCAGCTCGAGCAGGTGATGCTCGGCTTCCTGCGCGGCGAGGCGGACGTGCTCGTCTGCACGACGATCGTCGAGTCGGGGCTCGACATCTCGAAGGCGAACACGCTGATCGTCGAGCGCGCCGACATGCTCGGGCTCGCTCAGCTCTACCAGATCAGGGGCCGCGTCGGGCGCTCCAAGGAGCGCGCCTACGCCTACCTGCTCTACCCGTCCGCTGCCGCGCTGACCGAGGACGCCGGACAGCGTCTCGCCACCCTCTCCGACTACACCGAGCTCGGCTCCGGCTTCAAGATCGCGATGCGCGACCTCGAGATCCGCGGTGCCGGCAACCTGCTCGGCGAGGACCAGTCCGGCCATGTCGCGGCGGTCGGCTTCGAGCTCTACGTCGGGATGCTCGACGAGGCGGTCGCGGCGCTGGCCGGCGACTCCGCGGAGGAGGCACCCGAGCCGGTCCGCGTCGACCTGCCGATCAACGCCTTCGTTCCCGGCGACTACGTGCCCTACGAGGCGGCGAAGATCGAGGTCCACCGCCGTGTCGCGGGCGCGAAGGAGATCGCCGACCTGATCATGCTGCGCGAGGAGCTCGAGGACCGCTTCGGCCCCGTGCCCGAGCCGCTGGACAACCTGATCAAGCTCCAGGACGCGCGCATCAAGCTCGGCCGCGCCGGCGCACGCACCGTCGACTTCGCGGGCGGGCGGCTCGCGGTGGCTCCGATCGACTTCGACTCGCGTCAGGTCAAGCTGCTGCGCGAGCGGATCCCAGAGGCGATCTACGAGTCGGCTCGCAGCACGGTGCGCGTCCGGGTGCCGGACGAGCCCGCCGAGCGCTTCGCCGCCGTCGTGAGCGCCGCGGAGGCGGTGCTCGAGGCCGCTACGGCGCCGGCGCCAGCGTGACAGTTGCCACACGGTTGCGAAGGCTCCGCTAGAGTCCGCCGCTGCGTTTAGGTGTCCTTGAGGAGTGGCGCCTACCAATCCAAGGATGAGCTCACCCTCCATGAATGCTTTTCGTGCCCTAGCGGGCGTATCTGTCGCCGGTCTCTGCGCCCTCGTCGCCGCCGGATGCGGTGGCGACGACGTGCCCTCCGATGCCGTCGCGAAGGTCGGCAATACGGTCATCACCCAAGAGCAGTTCGACCGCTGGTATGAGAACGCCGCCAAGAGCCAGGCCCAGGCCGGTGGCCCGGCGATCGTTCCCGACGCCCCCACCTTCACCAAGTGCGTCGCCCAGCTCAAGAGCCAGGCGCCGAAGGGCGCCGACGTGCCCAAGGACAGCGCGCTCGAGAAGCAGTGCGAGGACAACTACGACCAGCTCAAGCAGCAGGTCATGCAGTTCCTGATCCAGTCGCAGTGGGTCCAGCAGGAGGCTGAGGAGCAGGGCGTGGCCGTCAAGGACGCCGAGGTGCGGCGCCTCTTCGACGATCAGAAGAAGCAGGCGTTCCCGAAGGAGGCGGCCTACAAGCAGTTCCTCGCATCCTCGGGAGCCACCGAGGAGGACATCATCTTCCGCGTCAAGCTCGACGCGCTTCAGGGCAAGCTCGCCGAGAAGGTGCAGAAGGACCAGGCCGAGATCACCGACGAGGACCTCGAGGAGTACTACGACAAGAACAAGGAGCGCTTCACGCAACCTGAGCAGCGCGACTTGAACATCGTCCTCACGAAGACCAAGGCGAAGGCCGACCAGGCCAAGCGGGAGCTCGAGGACGGCGCGAGCTTCAAGGCGGTCTCGGAGAGGTACTCGACCGATCAGGCCTCCAAGGCGCAGGGCGGCAAGCTTCCCGGCGTTACGCGCGGCCGTCAGGACAAGGCGTTCGACGACGCCGTCTTCGACGCGAAGACCGACGAGCTCGTCGGACCGGTCAAGACCCAGTTCGGCTGGTACGTCTTCGAGGTCACGAACGTGACAGCCGCGAACGAGCAGTCGTTCGACGACGCCAAGGAGACGATCCGCGGCGTCCTCAAGCAGGAGAACGAGTCGAAGGCGCTCCAGGACTTCATCGAGGACTTCCGCGAGAGCTACAAGGACATCACGGCCTGCCGCTCGGAGTTCGTCGTCCCCGAGTGCGCCAACGCACCCGAGGCCGAGACCGAGACGGGTCCCGCCTCCGGCGGTGCGCCAGGTGCACAGCAGGCCCCGCCGCAGGGTGCTGCGCCGCAGGGTGCTCCGCCTCAAGGTGCGGCACCGCAGGGCGCCGCCCCGCAGGGCGCGGCGCCACAGGGCGCGGCGCCACAGAGCACTCCTCCGCCCGCCCCGTAGTGGCGGATCGCCGTGCCGATCTCGTCGAGGCGCTTGGGCGTCTCGACGAGATCACGTCACGGCTGCGCCGCGACTGTCCCTGGGACCGCGAGCAGGACGAGCGGTCGATCGTCCCGCACACGATCGAGGAGGCCTACGAGCTCGCCGACGCCGCCAACTCCGGCGACGACGCCCAGCTGCTCGACGAGCTGGGCGACGTGCTGTTCCAGGTGATGTTCCTGTCGATGCTGCTGGAGGAGCGTGGTGTCGGCTCGCTGGCCGATGTCGCCGACCACTGCCGCGAGAAGCTGATCCGCCGCCATCCGCACGTCTTCGGCGAGGCGCGCGCCGAGAGTGCGGGGGAGGTGCTCGAGAGCTGGGCGCAGATCAAGCGCGAGCGCGAGCGTGGCGGCGAGATCTTCGGCAGCCTGCCCGAGAACCTCCCCTCGACCCTCTACGCCAAGAAGGTCCTGCGACGCGCCCAGTCGGCGGGGCTCGTTCCCAAGGCCGGACCGGGCGAGGGCGGCGGCCCGGCACCCGACGACGACGCCTTCGACCGGATCGGGCAGCAGCTGTTCGAGGCTGTGGAGGCGGCCGGAGCCGCCGGCGTGGATCCCGAGGTGGCGCTGCGCGAGACCGCCAGGCGGTTCAAGGAGCGGCTCGAGCGGTCGGCGGAGAGCTAGCGCCGCGAAGTTCATAGGATCCGGCGTCCGTCGTTCCCCCCTTCAGGCCCCAGGAGGCTCAGCAAAGCCAGTGAGCGAGATCACGCAGGTCCACGCGCGCCAGATCCTCGACAGCCGCGGCAACCCGACGGTAGAGGTCGAGATCACCCTCGCGTCCGGCGCGACCGGCCGTGCGGCGGTTCCCTCTGGCGCGTCGACCGGGGAGTTCGAGGCCGCCGAGCTGCGCGACGGCGGCGACGCCTACCTCGGCAAGGGCGTCACCACCGCCGTCGCCAATGCGAACGGGGAGCTAGCGGACGCCGTCAGGGGCCTCGACGCCACCGATCAGGAGGGCCTCGACCGCGCGATGATCGCCGCCGACGGCACGCCGAACAAGGGCCGCCTCGGCGCCAACGCGATCCTGGGCATCTCGCTGGCGGCCGCGAAGGCCGCGGCTGCCGACGCAGGACAGCCGCTCTGGCGCTACCTCGGCGGTGAGGACGCCCACCTCCTGCCGGTGCCGATGATGAACGTCCTCAACGGCGGTGCCCACGCCGACAACAAGGTCGACTTCCAGGAGTTCATGGTCATCCCGGTCGGGGCGCCGACGTTCTCGGACGCGCTGCGCACCGGGGCCGAGGTCTTCCATTCGCTCAAGAAGACGCTTCACGATCGTGGCCTCGGCACCGCCGTCGGCGACGAGGGCGGCTTCGCGCCCGATCTCGAGTCGAACGAGGCCGCGCTGCAGGCGCTGATCCAGGGCATCGAGGCGGCGGGCTACACCCCGGGGGAGGACGTGGCGATCGCCCTCGACCCGGCGACCAGCGAGATCCACTCCGGTGACGCCTACGAGCTCGAGCACGAGAGCCGCACGCTCTCGGCCGACGACCTCGCCGCCTACTGGGCCGAGATGGCTGGCCGCTACCCGATCCTCTCGATCGAGGACGGCATGGACGAGGAGGACTGGGCCGGCTGGAAGGCCCTCACCGACCGGCTTGGGGATCGCGTGCAGCTCGTCGGCGACGATCTGTTCGTGACGAACACCGAGCGTTTGAAGCGTGGCATCGACTCCGGTGTCGGCAACTCGATCCTGATCAAGGTCAACCAGATCGGCACCCTCACCGAGACGCTCGAGGCGATCAGGATGGCCCACGCCGCCGGCTACACCGCCGTGATGTCCCACCGCTCCGGCGAGACCGAGGACACCACGATCGCCGACCTCGCCGTCGCCACCGGCTGCGGCCAGATCAAGACCGGCGCCCCGTCACGCTCCGATCGCGTCGCCAAGTACAACCAGCTGCTCCGCATCGAGGAGTCACTCGGCTCCGCGGCCGTCTACCCGGGTCGCTCGGTCTTCCGCTCCTAGCAACGTTCGAATCAGGGTGAAGGACAGCCGGGCTGGATGGCGAAGGCGGCTCTGATGGCGAGAGCTGCATCAGTCGGGCAAGGGCCGCGGAGGCGGGCGTCGGCGACGCTGGGGTCTTCGGGCATCCGCTGGGACCGGTTGGGGCGTGTGGCGCTGCTGGCGGTGCTGGCGGTGATCCTGCTGATGTACGTCTCGCCGGCGAAGCACTGGTGGGAGCAGTCGCGTACGGCCTCCTCGCAGAGCGCGGAGCTGCGCGAGCTGGAGGCGGAGCACGACGAGCTCGTGCGCAAGGCCCGTCTGCTTCAGAACCCGGACACGCTCGAGCTGGAGGCGCGCCGGCTCGGAATGGTCGAGCAGGGCGAGCGCGCCTACGTGATCGAGAACCCGCCGAAGTAGCTCACCAGCGCGGCGCTGGGCCGCGCTAATCTCGCGAGCGTGGCTTATGCACTCGACCTCGCGCTGGACCAGTGGAGCCAGGGAGAGGCCCGCGTTGGGGCCATGCCGCACATGCAGGACGCGATCGATGCCGTGGTGGCCGCGATACGCAAGCGGCTGGGTGCCTTCGAGATAGCCGAGCTGGCGGACCTCTACGGCGAGGGGACCGATTGGGCGCTCGACGTCGCGCAGCAGCGGGCGTCAGGCACCGACATCAGCTACGCGGTCGACGCTGCCTTCGCACGCTATGCGCGCCAGGCATCGGACTACGCCGGCGGGCGAACGCACCGGCCCGACGACGACCTCGTCTAGCTAGTCGTCGCTGTCGTCGGTGCCGTCTTCGGCGCCCGGCTCGGGATCGCCGAGACGGGTGATGACGATGCGGTCTGCCTCGACGGTCACCGTGATCGGCCGGTGGCCGGCCCAGTGCTCGGCGTAGACGGGGTCGTCCTGGATGGCCGGGTCGAGCCAGAGGCCGTAGCCGTCCTCGCCGTGGTCGAAGCTGCCCTCGAGCGGCTTCTTGGCGCCACGCTTCCGGCCACGGCCGCCGCGGCGTCCGCGCCGGCGGCGCTTCTTGGCGGCCTCGCTGTCGCCGTCGCCGTCGCCCTCGTCGTCAGACGGCTCGTCGTCGTCGCTCCTGCTCGCGTCGCGCTCGGCCTCCTCTTCGAGCGCCGCGGCGACGAGCGCCTCGTCCTCGGCGCGCAGGTCGATCTCCTCCTCGTCGACGCGCGGGCCGAAGAGATCGCTCTCGACGTCCGCGTTGTCGCCGGCGGCGAGGTCGTGCTCGCGCTTGAAGTTCGAGATGTCCTTGATGGACACCTCGAGCTGGTGGGCGATCCAGGCGTCCGTGCGGCCCTGGCGGACCCACGTGCGGATCTGGTTCAGCTGCGGCTTGAGGGATCGACGTGCCAAAGCGGGCGAGAGACTAAGCGATTCAGCCGGCGACTGACGCCAGCACCTGGAACATGACCATCGTGACGATGACCGTCGTGACGATGATCGTCGCGATGAGCCCGATGAACCGGAGCGTCCCGTGCTTGTGGACCTTCTCTACCCGACGGACGCGCGACCGCTGCGCGGCCTCGTGGCGCAGTCGCTCGCGGCGGATGACCGACGCGGCGGCCGCCTCGCGAAAGGCGTCCTCGAACTGGTGTTGTGACTGGCGCATCCGCATGGCGTGACCCCTAGACGGTAGCGCCCTGCTCCGCGCCCTCGTAGACCTCCACGAAGCGCAGGTAGTTGGCGGCGATCCGGTCCGAGGCGTCCTCGCGCTGGATCGATCCGTCGAGGAAGCCCTTGAGCGAGTCCCACCAGATCGAACGGCCGATCGCGAAGCCGACGAACCCGTCGACCGGTGCGGCCTGGCGCAGCCAGTGGTCGACCTTGGCGTCGGAGGCTCCACGGCCGAGCAGCACGCAGACGACGCCGTCACGGCCGTCGCGGCGGCTCACCTGAGCGAGCATCTCGCAGTCCGACTGCTCGTCGACGCCCTCGATCTTCCAGATGTCGACGTCGATGCCGGCGTCCTGGATCTGCTCGATGGCGCGCTTCATCAGCTCGGGGCGCAGCTCGGCGTCGTAGCGGTCGGTGTCGCCGCCGACCGACTCGAGCTGGGCCGGCTCGGCCGGGACGAGCAGCTCGAAGAGGAACTTGCGGTCGTTCTCCTTGAGCCAGTCCGAGAGGCGCTCGAGGCGGCCGAGCTGGCGCTCGTTCATCTCGGCGTCGCCGTCCGGGTTGAGCCGGACGAGGACCTTGGAGAAGTCCGGATCGAACCTCAGGATGTGCTCGCCGAAGTCGTCGCCGTACTGGAAGTCGAACTCGTTCTGGCCGCTCTTCTCGACGGGCATCGCGAGCTTGAGGCCGCGCGCCTTCGCGTCGGAGGGGATGTCGCCGCCGAACTGCTCGTCGACCAGGGTTCCGGACGCGGCCGCGTCGGCGCCGCGCTCGGCTGCCTTGGCCATGCCCTCGAAGATCAGGTGCTTCGCGTCCGCGATCGTCGCGGTCTGGTCGGGCGTGGGGTCACCCTCGATGCCGAACATCTTCGTCTGGAAGGACCCGCGGTGGTCGAACGCAAGGATGTACAGCTTGCCGTCGTAGCCAAGGCTCATGTGGCCGGTTTCGCCTCCTCGTAAATATGGGGAATCGACCAGGATAGTCCGTGCCAGGGCGGCTTCGTCGGCCGCCTAGCGCCGTTTGCCTGTCTCCCAGCGCGGATACTTTGTGATCGTGGAGCACAACTTCGCCGGCCCCGCCTACACCCTCGGCATCGAGGAGGAGCTGATGATCGTCGATGCCGAGACGCTCGACCTCGCGAATTCGATCGAGGGGCTGCTCGCCGACCTCGAGGACAACGGCGCCGAGGGGGAGGTCAAGCCGGAGCTGATGGAGTCGGTCTGCGAGATCGCCACGGCGCCCTGCCAGGACACGGTGGAGGCGGGCCGCCAGCTGGACCGCCTGCGCCGCGACGTCATGGCCGCGGCGGCGAAGCGCGACCTGGCGATCGGCGCCTCGGGCACCCACCCGTTCGCGATGTGGGAGGACCAGCGGATCGTCTCGCGGCCGCGCTACCGCGAGCTGGTGGCGGGTCTGCAGTGGGTCGCGCGCCAGGAGCTGATCTTCGGCATCCACGTCCACGTCGGCGTCGACGGCCCGGACAAGGCGATCCACGTCGCCAACGGCATGCGTGTCCACCTGCCGCTGCTGCTCGCCCTGTCGGCGAACTCGCCGTTCTGGCGCGCCGACGTCACCGGCCTGCTCTCCTCGCGCACGCCGATCTTCCGCGCGTTCCCGCGCGTCGGGATCCCGCCGCGTTACGACGACTGGGAGAACTGGGTCGCCCGCGTCCGCTTCATGACCGAGAGCAAGGTGATCCCTGACTACACCTACCTCTGGTACGACGTTCGCCCACACCCCAAGTTCGGAACTGTCGAGGTGCGCGTGATGGACTCGCAGACGCGGCTCGAGCACACGCTCGGCCTCGCGGCCCTCGTCCAGGCGATGGTCAAGGAGCTCGGCGACCACTTCGAAGCCGGCAAGGAGCTGTCGCACTACCCGTTCGAGATGCTCGACGAGAACAAGTGGCTCGCCGCTCGCCACGGCCTCGACGGCGAGCTGGTCGACCTCCCCAGCCGTGACCGCGTGAGCACGAAGGAGCTCGCCCAGCGGCTCGTGGACCGCTTGCGCGGCCACGCCGAGGACCTCGGCTCGGGCAATGAGCTGGCGGCCGTCGAGGACCTGATCGAGAACGGGAACGGCGGCTCGCGCCAGCTCGTGGTCTACGAGGCGAACCGCGATCTGCGCGAGGTGGTCGGCGAGATCGTTCAGAAGACATCCCCGTCAGCGCCGCTGGAGAGCTGACCGGCCGGACTCCGCGGCGCAGTATCGTCAGTTCAGCGTGAGCCAGCCCGACCTCTTCGTGGTGTGTCGCAACTGCGGCTCGGAGGTGAGTCCGTACGTCACCGAGTGCCCGTACTGCGGCCAGCGGGTCCGACGCCGCGCGCCGAAGCTCGAGCGCGACGAGGGCGGCGAGCCGCAGCGCAAGCAGCGCAGGCGCCCCAAGCTCTCGCGCCTGCGCTCGGACGAGATCCAGGGGATCGCTCCCGACACGCGGCCGGTCGCGACGATGGCGCTGATCGTGGCGTCGCTGGGGGTGACGCTGGCAGTGGCCACCGGTGCAGTCGGCCTGATCGGCGTGGGCGGCATCCTGGTTCCGCTCGACGACGACCCGTGGCGCTACGTGACCGCCCCGTTCGTGCACGACAGTCTCGGCTACCAGTTCGCCACGCTGCTCGCCGTAGGGATCTTCGGCTCGATGCTCGAGCGCCGGTTCGGCTTCCTCGCCCCGATCCTGGTGTTCCTCGTCGCTGGGGCAGCCGGCTCGGCCGTAGGCGTGGCGGCAGACCAGGGCGCGCCCTTCGAGGACGTGGTCATCGGCTACTGGGTGCTCGGCGCGAACGGCGCGGCGCTCGGGCTGCTCTGCGCGTGGCTCGTCGACGATCGCCGTGCAGCCCGCCGCGGCGGCGGACGTGGCAACGACCTGATCCCGGTGGCGGTGTTCGCGTTGGTGCTCGCGCTGCTGCCGCTCGCCGTCACCGAGGCGAGCTTCGTCGCCGGGTTCGCCGGCGCGGCGGCCGGCGCCGTGCTCGGCCTGCTGCTGCCGCTGCTCAGTCGCCGCTAGCGCCGCCTATGATCGGCTGCTGATGGCCGAGGCCGAGCGCAGCTTCACCGACGCCGAGCTGGACAGCGCCGTGGCGGCGCTGAGCGATCCGGAGCGCTTCCGCGCCGCCGAGGCTCGGGTGACGCGCGCAGCCCCGCAGCTCCAGCGGGTGCTCGATCAGGCGCTCGGTGCGGGCTGGCACGGCGAGGCTCAGGAGCAGCAGGCGCGTCAAGCCACCGGCTCGGAGGATCCCGGGGAGCGAGCGGCCGCCGTGCGTGCGTTGCTGATCGAGGAGGCGCGGATCGGCATGCTGGTCGGCGTTGCGGTTGGCTGGGAGCTGGCCCAGGAGCTGGAGCTTCAGCGTAAGAACGAGACGAAGAGGGGAGACTTGGACTGATGGAGATCCGTTTTCTCGGGCATGCGTGCTTCGAGATCACCGAGGGCGACACGCGGCTGCTCGTCGATCCGTTCCTGAGCGGGAACCCGAATGCCGCGGTCGAGCACGGTGAGCTCGATCCCACCCACATCCTGCTCACCCACGGCCACGGCGATCACATCGGCGACACGGTGGAGATCGCCAAGCGCACCGGCGCCCAGGTGATCGCGATCGTCGAGCTGGCGAACGAGATCGCGAACGACGGCGTCGAGGACGTCGTCGACCCGAACATGGGCGGCACCGTCGAGCTTCCCGGCGGCTGGGTCCGGGTCGTGCCCGCCTGGCACACGGCGGTCTCGCCGCAGGGCACCGCGCACATGCCGGCCGGCCTCGTGATCAAGCTCGGCGACACGACCGTCTACCACCTCGGCGACACGGCCCTGTTCTCGGATCTCGCGCTGCCGGGCAAGCGCGACGACCTCGACGTGGCGCTGATGTGCATCGGCGGCCACTACACGATGGACCGCTACGACGCCGTCGTTGCGGCCGAGTTGGTCGGTGCGAAGACGATCATCCCGTGTCACTACGACACCTTCCCGCTAATCCAAACCGAGGCCGAGGAGTTCAAGCGCGAGGTCGAGTCCCAGACCGACTCGGCGGTCGTGATCCTCGCTCCCGGCGAGTCCCACAGCGCCTAGCCATGGGAGAGCGGATGCGGATTCTCAGCGCGCTGGCTCTCGCCTCGCTCGCACTCGCCCTGGCGGCGTGCGGCGACGACGAGGAGCCGGCGGACAGCGCTGCGACCACCGAGCAGACCGAGACGGCCACGACGGAGACCGACGCCACCAGGACGACCGACACGGAGACCGCGCCGGACGACAACCGCTACGGCGGGTCGGGTGGGGGCCTGACGGCGCCGTCGAAGGACTCGGGCGAGGACCAGACCGGCGGCGCCGGCGACGAGGTGCCGGCGAGCTCGCAGGCGCTGATCACCGGGCGCGACGGCAAGCTGCGTCCCGGCACCGTCCACGTCCCGCCGTTCATCGCGGTTCGCGTCCAGCTCGTCTCCGACGATGGCGTCGAGTACGAGCTGTCAGGCAACGGCAAGCGGGTGAAGGCGGGCGGTGAGATCCGCTCCGCCTCGACGCTCTACCCCGGCCTGCGCGCCGGTGAGCGGATCGTGCTGACCGGCCCGCAGGGCAAGGTCACGGTTATCGCGGACGCCGAGCCAGGGCCCTAGCGGATCCCGGCGCCCGGCGGGGGCGGCGGTGGGCTCGACTGGCCGCTCGCCGGCGGGGCGACTGGGGGAGGCGGCGTCGTGGCCGGCGTGGTGCTGGCCGGCGGTGGAGGCGGCGGTGCTGGCGCCGTGTCCGTGGTCTCGTCCGTGGGGACGGTCGGGGGCGGCTCGGTGTCGTCGGCTGGCAGCGTGATCGTGCCCTCATCCTCCTGAATCGCCTCGGGCGGGACAGGGGGGACGGCGGGCACGGGCGGGGCGACGGGGACCGGCGGCGCAACCGGCGCCGGCGCCGGCGCCGGCGCAGCCTCGACCGGTGCAGGCTTCTCGACGGCGCCGACGGGGACGTGCTTGGCCAGCTTCTCCTTGGTCGCGGGAGGAGCGGGGTGGGCCGAGACGACGGGAACGGCCGGTGTGGCCACGCGCTCCGGGTAGGCGACCTGCTTGACCTCGACGGCGCCCGCCGTGACGAGCGCCGCGGCGGCCATTCCGGCTGCCGCCTTGCCGGTGAGCGTGCCGACGCCGATCGAGATCGCGCCACCCGCGGCGGCAGCGCCCCCACCGGCGGTAGCGGCTCCACCTGCCACGAGGCTGGCGGTGCCCGCGGCTGCGCCGCCGCCGGCCGCGCCACCGCCGGCTGCGCCCGCCGATGCGGCCGCGCCGCCGCCGAAGCCGAGCTTGGCCAGACCGAGCTGGTAGAGGATCGCCATCGGGCCGATCGGATAGATCGCCGCGAGCGCCTTGCTGGTGTGCTTGAGCTCGTCGCGGAAGGTCCGGCAGCGCTTGCAGCCCTTGACGTGCCGGCGGACGGGGGCGGAGGTCTTGGTCAGGCCCTCGGCCACCTCGCCGAGCTCGAGCCGCACCTCGGCGCAGGTGAGCAGCCGCGCCTCGGAGGCCTCGGCGAGGCTGACCCGCGCGCGCACGAGCAGCGACTTGACGCTCGGCACGGTGGTGTCCATCGCCTCGGCGATCTGGTCGTAGGAGAGCGCGTCGATCTCGCGCAGCAGCAGGGCGCTGCGCTGCGTCTCGGGGAGCTCGGTCACGTCGGAGATGATCTGGCGGAACTCCTCGCGGCTGTCGACGGTGTCGGCGGTCGTGACGCCGTTGTCGCGCTCGAAGACGTCCATCGAGTCCTGCCCGCTCGGACGCGGCTTGCGCAGGTGGTTGAGCGAGCGGTTGCGTGCGATGCGATACAGCCAGGGCCGCGTGTTGATCGGCCGCGTGTCGGCGAGCATCGCGTTGTAGGCGGCGGCGAAGACCTCCTGCAGCACGTCCTCCGCATCCTCCTTGGAGCCGAGCATGTGGCGGCAGAAGGCGAGCAGGCGGCCCTGGTAGCGGGTGACGAGCGTCTCGAAGGCGGCCTGGTTGCCGCGCCGGGTCAGCGCGATCAGCTGCTCGTCGCTGCGCAGCCGCAGCAGGGGCGAACGGACCGGTGCGCCGGCCAGGCCCGTCCCTCTATGTAGTGCAGATGCCTCCACGCCTTCTAAGCCTGGGATACCCCTATTGCTCCATCGACACGCTAGCGGCGCCGAAGTTGCGCGTCCAAGAGTGCCCGGGACGGGATTCGAACCCGCACACCCCGTGGGGTCACGCGTTTTAAGCGCGCTGCCTGGACCAATTCGGCTACCCGGGCATGCCGATGGTAGGTGGCGCGCGGGTCGGCTGCGTGGATGGACGGACGTTCGATGCGGCCGGTTGGCCCTTTGCGACATCGGTTGCGGCGTCGATGCAGCGGGTGTGGGGTTCTTCAAGGAGGGTCTTTGGCGGCGGCGGCGCTCGCGGCGTGACGCGGGCCTGTTGCAACAGGCCCTCTTGCCTCCGGTGCCGGAGGAGCTGGGCGGGGTGCGGGCGACGGTGGCCTACCGCGCGGCGGATGGTCCCGGCGCGGGCGGCGACTTCTACGACGCGCTGACGCTGCCGCACGACCGCGCGGCGTTCATCCTCGGCGACATCTCCGGTCACGGCGAGGGCTCCCTCGCTCGAACGGCCTTCATGCGCTTCACCCTGCGCGCGTACCTGGAGGCGGGGTTGGAGCCGCGTGAGGTGCTGCGCGCCGCCGGACCGGTCGTCGGTCAGCACCTCGACGGTCACTTCGCGACGGCGGTGATCGCGATCCACGATCCGGCCGAGAGCTCGCTCGTCTACGCCTGCGCCGGTCACCCGCCGCCGATCGTCGTCGGTCCCGAGCGCCCAGAGCCCGTGCTCGTGGCGTCCTCGCCGCCGATCGGCCTCGACATGCAGACGGGGCTGCGCCAGACGACCCTTTCGCTACGGCCCGGTGCGGTGGTCTGTCTCTACACCGACGGCATGGCCGAGGCGCGCACCGCCGCGCGGATCCTCGGCCGTCCACGGCTCGGGGACATCGTCGAAGGCCTGAGCCCGACGGCAACCGCCGCCGACCTGCTCGGCAGGGTGGCCGACGAGGCGCGAGTGCTCTCCGACGACATGGCGGCGGTGCTGATCCGCCCGCGCGATTCGATCGCGACCGGCGGCCCGCGCCGCGAGCAGATCGAGGTCGACCTCGACGACGCTTCGAGTGGGCTCGTCGAGCGCTTCCTCGAGGCCTGCAAGGTCGGCCCGGCCGAGCGCGCCCGGATCGCGTCGGAGGCGGGCCGTGTGGCTCACGCGAACGGCACCGCGCTGATCGACGTCCGCCTCGAGCCCGGCCGGCCGGTGGTCTCGGTCACGCCGACGAACGTGCTGGACCTGGCGTCGCTCGCGCTCAGCGAGCGTCCGGTCCTACCTTGACCAGCATCTTCCCGACGTTCTCGCCGCCGAGCAGGCCGATGAAGGCGTCGGGCATCCGCTCGATTCCCTCGACGACCGTCTCGCGGTAGCGCAGCTCGCCCGAGCCGACCCAGCCGCCGACCTCGCGCAGGAAGTCCTTCATCAGGTGGCCGTGGTCGAAGACGATGAAGCCGCGGATGTTCACGCGCCGCGGCAGGATCGCCATGAAGTTGGCGGGGCCGGGCGGCAGCTGCTCGTCGTTGTAGTTGGAGATCGTGCCGCAGAGCGCGATCCGGCCGTGGACGCGCATCCGCGCGAGCGCTGCGTCGAGATGGTCGCCGCCGACGTTGTCGAAGTAGACGTCGATCCCCTTCGGGAAGTGCTCGCGCAGCGCGTCGGCTACGGCGACCTCCTTGTAGTTGAAGGCGGCGTCGAAGCCGAGCTCGCCGGTCAGCCAGTCGACCTTCTCCTGCGAGCCGGCGCTGCCGACGACGCGGCAGCCGCGCAGGCGGGCGATCTGGCCGGCGGCGCTGCCGACCGCGCCGGCGGCTGCGGAGACGAAGACCGTCTCGCCCTCCTTGACCGGGGCGATCTCGGTCACTCCCGCGTAGGCGGTGAGGCCGGGCATGCCGAGCACGCCGAGCGAGGTGGAGATCGGAGCGAGGTCCGGATCGACGGGGTAGGTGAGCGCGCCGTCGCCGATCGCGTGCTCGCGCCAGCCGCCCATGTGCTGGACCCAGACGCCCTCCTCGAACGGCCCGCCGTTGGACGCGACGACCTGGCCGACCGCTCCGCCGTCGAGCGGCGCGTCGACCTCGAACGGCGGGATGTAGGACTTGACGTCGCGCATCCGTCCGCGCATGTAGGGGTCGACCGACACGTAGGCGTTGCGGATCACCATCTGTCCCGGCTCGGGGTCGGGCAGCGGGACCTCCACCAGCTGGAAGTCCTCGTGGGTGGGCTCACCCTGGGGGCGGCGTGCGAGCTGGATCTGGCGCGTGGTGGCTGTCATCGAGATCGGACCCTAAAGGCTTAGGATCGACCGATGGCTACAACGGAGCAGGGTTCGAGCACCAGCGTTCACGGAGGGAGACTGGTCGCGAAGCGCCTCAAGGCGCACGGTGTGACCAAGCTGTTCACCCTCTCTGGCGGCCACATCTTCTCGATCTTCGACGGCTGTCGTGAGGAGGGCATCGACATCGTCGACGTCCGCCACGAGCAGACCGCGGGCTTCGCCGCCGAGGGGTGGGCGAAGGCCACGCGCGAGCCGGGCGTCGCCGCGCTGACGGCTGGTCCCGGCGTGACGAACGGCATGAGCTCGCTCGGTTCCGCCCTGATGAACCGCTCGCCGATGCTCGTGCTCGGCGGCCGTGCGCCCGCGATGCGCTGGGGGATGGGCTCGCTCCAGGAGATCGACCACATCCCGTTCGTCGCGCCGCTGACGCGGATGGCCCAGACGGCCGAGCCGACAGCGGAGATCCCGCGGATGATGGACGAGGCGCTCGCCGCCGCCGTCGGTCCGCCGAGCGGCCCGGCGTTCCTCGACTTCCCGCTCGACCACGTCTTCATGGAGGCCGACGTCGACGCCGACGGCCCGGCGTCGGTGCTCGATCCGTTCGGCGTGCCCGCTGCTGACGGCGTCGAGGCCGCGGCCGAGCTGCTGCGCGCTGCCGAGCGCCCGGTGATCATGGCCGGCACCGGCCTCTACTGGGGCCATGGCGAGCACGCGCTGGTCGCGCTCGCCGAGGAGCTGCGGATCCCGGTCTTCGTCAACGGCCTCGGCCGCGGCTGCATCCCGGCCGACCACGACCTCGCCTTCTCGCGCGCCCGCGGCAACGGGCTCAAGGGCGCCGACGTGGCGCTGGTGGTCGGCGTGCCGATGGACTTCCGGCTCGGCTTCGGCGGCTCGTTCGGCGACGACACGAAGATCGTGGTGATCGACTCCTGCGCGGCCGAGCGGGCGCATCCGCGCGAGGTCGCCGCCGAGCTGATCGGCGGCATCCCGGCGACGCTCGACGCGCTGCGCTCGGCTGGCGCCGGCGGACCCGACCGCTCCGGCTGGGTCTCGTCGCTGCGCGAGGTCGAGAACGAGAAGCGCGCCGCCGAGCGGGAGGAGCTCGACGACCCGCGGGCGCCGCTGCACCCGCTGCGCCTCTACAGCGAGCTCCAGCAGGTGCTCGACCGCGACGCGATCGTGATCGGCGACGGCGGCGACTTCGTCTCCTACGCCGGCCGCGTGATCGACACCTACGAGCCCGGCTGCTGGATGGACCCGGGGCCGTTCGGCTGCCTCGGCGCCGGTCCGGGCTACGCGCTCGCCGCCAAGCTCGCGCGACCCGACCGCCAGGTCTGCCTGCTGATGGGCGACGGCGCATTCGGCTTCTCGGGCATGGAGTTCGACACGCTGGTGCGTCACGGGGTGCCGGTCGTCGCGGTGATGGGCAACAACGGCATCTGGGCGCTCGAGAAGCACCCGATGGAGTTCCTCTACGGATACTCGGTCGCCGCGGACCTACAGCCTGAGTGTCGCTACGACCAGGTGGTCGAGGCGCTCGGCGGGCACGGCGAGCTGGTGCGCACGCCGGACGAGCTCAAGCCGGCGCTCGAGCGGGCGTTCGCGAGCGGCAAGCCGGCGCTGGTCAACGTGCTGACCGACCCCACCGTGGTCTACCCGCGCAAGTCGAACCTGGCTTAGGCGACGCCCGCGCCCGACGCGGGAGTGACGGATCTCACATAGGTAGCTTAGCTATTGAATAGCTAAGCTACCGATATGGCTTCCACAGCGAAGGTCGATCCGAGCGCCAACGCGCGCGAGCACTTCCACGCCGCCTGGGACGAGTTCACCTCGTCCGTGCGCCGCGCGCGCAGCCGTGCCGCCAACCGCCCCGACGTCGCACTGACCCCTTCGCAGTTCCACCTCCTGACGGCGCTCGAGGGCGGCGCGGAGCTGACCGTCGGCGAGCTCGCCGCGGCCGCCGGTGTCTCATCGCCGACAGCCACGCGGATGCTCGACGGGCTCGAGCGCGAGGGCATCGTGCGGCGCAAGCCCTCGACCGAGGACCGCCGCCGGATCGCCGTCGACCTGACCACGGCCGGTAGGAAGGCGATCGCCGCCACGCACAAGCGGGTCGACGCTGCGCGCGACCGCGTCTACGAGGAGCTGTCGCCCGCCGAGCGCGCCCAGGCCGCCCGTCTCCTGTCCCGCCTCGCCGACGCGATCGAGCAGATATGAGCCCACACGAGGACCCGACCCGTCAGCACTACAACATCACCCTCGGGGTGCTCGCGACCGCGGCGATGGCGTACGCCGTCTCGCAGACGATGGTCGCGCCGGCGCTGCCGCACATCCAGCACGACCTCGGCGTCTCGCAGACCCAGGTCACCTGGGTGCTCACCGTCTACCTGCTGACCGCCTCGATCGCGACGCCGATCGCCGGCCGGCTCGGCGACATGTTCGGCAAGGAGCGCGTGCTCACGATCACCCTGATCGCCTTCGCCGCCGGGCTGCTCGTCTCGGCGCTGTCGCACTCGATCGAGATGCTCGTCGCCGGCCGGGCGATCCAGGGCCTCGGCGGCGCGGTCTTCCCGCTCGCCTTCGGGATCATCCGTGACGAGTTCCCGCGCGAGAAGGTCCCGCAGGCGATCGGCCTGATCAGCGCGACCTTCGGCATCGGCGGCGGTGCCGGCCTGGTGCTCAGCGGACTGATCGTCGACCACCTCGCGTACGAGTGGATCTTCTGGCTGGCGTTCGTCGTGGTCGCGGGCGCGGTCGTCGCGACGCGCCGCTGGGTGCCGGAGTCCCCCGTCCGCGCGCCCGCGAAGATCGACTGGGCCGGCGCCGTGTTCCTGTCCGCCGGGCTTGCCGCGCTGCTGCTCGCGGTGAGCGAGGGGAGCTCCTGGGGCTGGGACTCCGCGCGAGTGATCGGCCTGCTCACCGGCTCGGTGGTGATCCTCGCCTTCTGGGGGTGGCTCGAGACGCGCGTCGACCAGCCGCTGGTCGACATGCGGATGATGCGCCGGCGCGGGGTGTGGACCACCAACCTCACGGCGCTGCTCGTGGGCTTCGGCATGTTCGGCTCGTTCATCCTCACGCCGCAGCTCGTCCAGACCCCAGAGGCGACCGGCTACGGCTTCGGCGCCACCGTCACCCAGGCCGGCCTGTTCATGCTGCCCTCGACGGTGATCATGCTGATCGCCGGGCCGGTCTCCGGCTGGATGGGCTCGCGCGTCGGGTCGCGCGTGCCGGTGCTGATCGGGACGGCCGTCGCGTCGGTCTCGTTCCTCTGGCTCGCGCTGATGCACGGCGAGGCGTGGCAGGTGGTCTTCGGCATCGGGTTGCTCGGTGTCGGGATCGGGCTCTCGTTCGCCGCGATGGCCAACCTGATCGTCGAGGGCGTCAAGCAGACCGAGACGGGTGTCGCCACCGGCATGAACACGATCATGCGGACGATCGGCGGCGCGCTCGGCGGCCAGCTCGCCGCGAGCATCGTCGCCGGGCACGTGGTGGCCGGCAGCGCGTTCCCGGCCGAGTCGGGCTACACGGAGGCGTTCGCGATGTCCGCGGTCGGGTTGCTGCTCGCGTTCGGGGCGGCGCTCGCGATCCCGCGCCTGCGCGTGCGGGTTCCGGCGTAGCGGCTCGCGGCCTCGAGGAGCTTCCCCCTAGAAATAGAACCGCCCGCTTTCGCGGGCGGTTCAGACGACCCAATCAGGACGGGCAGGGGTACATGTCTTGAAGGGGTCTGGCAGCCCGGACGGCGGGAGGCGCCGATACATGCGGCTACGCCCGGGCCTATGTCGCTGGGCTTATCCGAGTTGGTCGGCGGTCTTGCCGCACGGCCTACCCAACCCAGCGCGATCACTATACGCCGGGGTGGCGTAGCCGGTTGTACAAAATTGAGTAGACCGGTTAACCCAAATGGTCAGACCTCTTGGCACTGATTGGGCACCACGGATGGTGCCTGATAACAACGGAGTTTCAGGCACCATCCATGGTGTCCAAAGCGCCCTGCAGCGCCGCGCCATCGAGGATGTCGGACTCGCTGACCTCAATCTGCTGGAGGTCGAAGATCCGCATCGCCTCGACGAGGATCGCGACGCCGGCGACGATCGTTGGGGCGCGGTCGGGGTGCAGCCCGGTGATGTTCCGACGCTTCGCGACGGGCTCGAGCGCCAGCTGGGCGAGGATCCGCTCGCAGGTGGCGCGCTCGAGGACGTAGCCGTCGACCTTGTCCGGGTCGTAGGGGTCGAGCGCCTGGTCGATCGCCGCGAGCGAGGTGGGCGTGCCGGCGACGGCGATGCCGCGGCCGATCCGGCTGCGGATCTCGGCGGGGACGGCGGATTGGACGATCTCGTTCGCCTCGTCGGCGAGCGCCTCGAGCTCGCGGTGGGCGGGCGGGTCGGAGCGGAGGTGGCGCTCGGTCTGGCGGACCGAGCCGAGGCGGGTGGAGACGTGGAACGTGGGTGGCTGACCTGGCTGGCCGGTGACGAGCTCGGTGCTGCCGCCGCCGATGTCGATGACGAGGGTGTCGGTGGCGGGGTCTGCGTTTGCGCGCTTGCCCGTCGCTCCCAGGAAGGTGAGTCGGGCCTCCTCGTCGCCGGAGATGACGCGGATGTCGAAGCCGATCCGGTCGCGGACGTGGGCGGCGAGCTCCTCGCCGTTCTCGGCGTCGCGGACGGCGCTGGTGGCGACGGCGATCGTCCTGTCGGCTGTGGCTTGGCTCGCCAGCTCGCGGTAGCGGGTGAGGGCTGCGTAGACGCGCTCCATCGCGTCGGTGGCGAGGCGGCCGCTGCCGTCGACGCCTTCGCCCAGTCGTGTGACGGTCGTCTGGCGGTCGAGCTGGGTGAGCGTGCTGTCGGCGTCGACTTCGGCGATCAGCAGCCGGGTGGAGTTCGTGCCGAGGTCGGCTACCGCGATCCGCATGTGCGCGAACGCTACCCAGGCGTCAGTATCCGTGGCTGTGGAGGCTTCCTCGGATCCGGCCCGCAAGGCCCGGCCGCGCTCAGCGCCCGGGCACCTGTCGTATCTCAGCCGCTACGTGCCGCGGACGTCCGCGCGGTTCTCGCGGCTGCACGCGCGCGTGTATAGGGCGACGGGTGGGCGCGGGGTAAGGCGCTGGTTCCGCATGCCGGTGCTCGTGCTCGAGACAGTGGGGCGCCGCAGCGGCAAGGTGCGCCGGACGCCGCTGATCTACATCGAGCGCGGCGACGACATCGTCGTGATCGCGGCCAACGGCGGATCGGACCGCACGCCGGCGTGGTGGCTGAACATGCGCGAGGCTGGGAGCGCTGTCGTGACGCTGCATGGCGAGTCGTGGGCCGTCAAGCCGCGCGTTGTCGAGGAGGAGCCCGAGCGCTCAGAGCTCTGGAGTGCGTTCGCGCGCGTGTACCCGGCGATCGACGAGTACACGACCTTCACGGATCGCCCGCTGCCAGTGGTCTTGCTGAGCCGTTGACGCTCGTCTGCGCCTTGGTACCCTTCTAGACGCGACGCGGGGTGGAGCAGTCAGGTAGCTCGTCGGGCTCATAACCCGAAGGTCGCGGGTTCGAATCCCGCCCCCGCTATTTCGCGAAAGCCCTGCAAATCGCGGGGTTTTCGTCTTTCTGGGGCTATGCCAGACGGCTCAGAAAAGGCGAAGTGGGCAACCAAGAGGGCAACAGCCCGAGAGGAACCGGCCCTTGCGCCCTGTTCTGAGTCCACCTAGCGTCGCGTTCGGCAAGCGACATAAGTGGCCCCGGCGCAGCGCTAACTGCCCGGGGCCTGGCACCGAAGAAACCACCTTCGATGCATCGGGATCGTCCCACACGCCCGTCGGCTTGCCGGGCCGGGTCTCGGTGCTGCTGGCGGTTTCCTTCGGTGTCGGATCGAAGGGGACAGTCATGGCGATCACGATCGACCGAGACCAGCGCGACGCGATGTATCAGGAGGTCGTGCTCGACCTCAACGGCCTTACCGACCTCTGGACGGAGTTCGACGCCGGCAACTACGAGCGGGCGAAGGAGCTGCGCCAGCGGTTCGTGTTCGATCTGCGGCTGCTCGACGATCTCGGCTGGGAGCCCGAGCCCGATGCCGACGAGTTCACGCTGACGATGGACGGCGTCGATCTCGCTTGGGTGGTGTCGCATCTGATCGAGCAGACCGGCGCGATCATCCACACCCACATCGTGGAGCCGATCGAGCGGACCCCACACGCGGAGCGGTCGGTGAAGGCTCAGAGCGCGTTCGGGTCGATCCTCGGCCAACTCGCCCAGGGCAAGGCAGCAGACGAGGAGCCGCGCGACCTCCACGAGCAGCACCGCGACCGCTAGAGCCGTCCCAGGCATTCGGAGGGCTGCGCGATGGCGCTCGCCGACCCCGACCTGCCACCAGGCATCGCGCTACCGGAGTTGAGCCCCGGCCCACCGCTGGGGCTCAACGCCGACCGCTACCGCTGGCTGCGCGACGCGTTCTACGAACTGCCCCGCCGCTCGCGCGTGGTGGTCGTGTTGCGGTTGCCGCTCCCCGAACGGCAGCGATTGACCCTCCACGCGATCGGCGTGCTGTTCGGCGTCACCCAGGAGCGTGTACGCCAGCTAGAGCATCACGCCGCCTGGATGCTCGTCCGCGCCTGGCGAGATGCTCGGCGATAAGGCCGGCGTTGTATTGCCAGTTGAAGACGATGTGCCAGCGGGACTTGGGCCCCAGAAGCAGCGTCACATGCGCCGCGTTGGGGTCATCATCGTCGAGCTCGAACCGCTCTATCGAGGCAATATCGTCGAGCATCACGTCGTCGCCGGCCGCGAGGGGACGTGCGGCAACGGCTTCGATGCGGCCCTTTACCTCGTCGTTCAGGCGAACCTCTGGGAGGTTGTCCAAGTCGAAGATGACTTGTGCCCTGTAGAGAAGAGCTGGCTTCGGAAGCTCGCCAGCCTCTTGGCGACAACCACCTCCGGCATGACGTACGTGTCCGACGCCCAGGAGAAGAAGTTCGCGGCCCATTGCTCCTCTGCTGTCACAGCCTCTGCCATGAGCGGAGAGTAGAAAAGGCCGCGGACCGAATCCTGGCGTCGGGCCCGTCGTGCGCTCCGGTCGAAGCTCGCGAAGTCGATTGGCGAGTACGGCCTTGAGTAGCTTCTCGACGGCCTACTGGGCTCGGAAGTCGATCGTGTCGGGGGGGATCTCGGGATCGTCGGCTCTCGCCTCGCTCAGCGGCAGGGCGTGGTTGTGGCTTTCGCGCTGCGGCAAGGAGGCGGCCCTCGGTCAATGCCTCGTGGAGCATCGTGCCCTTGACGTCGCCCCCCTCGGCGACCTGGTCAGCGCTTACGACGACTACGTCGGCGGCGATGCCCAGCCCGCGCAACTTTCGACGGAGCCTGACCGACTCCGCCCGACGGTTGCCGACCTTCTGCTCGATCACGAGAAAGTCGAGGTCGCTGTCGGGACGGGCGTCGCTTCGGGCGTGAGATCCGAACAAGATGACCTGCGCTGACTCGCCAGCAGCTCGAGACAGACGACGTCCTGCCTCTGCGATCAAGCCCTCGTCGACCACGACGTCGTATCCGTCCTGGTGACCGGTCGGGTCAGGCCGCCCGGTTGCTCGCGACCACGACTGAGACGTCGTCGTGGACGTGGGCGGGGCGGCTGTTGCGCATGCGCTTGGTCACGAGCTTTGGCTGCTGTGCTGCGGGGGCGATGTCGATCGCGAACTCCAGGCCGGTCTTGCGTGAGATGTCGATCAGGGTCTCGATGCGGGGGTTGCGCTCGCCGGACTCGAGGTCGACTATCCGTGGCTGGCGTACTCCGAGCAGCTCGGCGAGTGCGCGCTGACTGAGGCCGTTCTCGCTGCGGTAGCGGATCAGCTCGGCGGCTACCTCGCGGGCGAGCGCTAGACGCTGCCACTCGGCGGCGAAGTCGGGATCGCTGGCCATCTCTTCGGCAATCAGCTCACCGTGGGTCTTCAGGTTGTCTGGATGACGGCGCTTAGTCATGGCGTTTCCGGCTGGTGGGCCGATGCTTAAGGCATGATAACAAAAGTCTTATCGCTGAAACTTGGAACGACTCAGGTGTACTGCCGCCCTCGCTCCTGGGCGACGCGCGAAGTCCGCCTTGTCCTTGGCCACGGCCAGCACGATGTAGACATCGCCGACGCGGCGATAGATCAGCCGCGTCGGCGACCGCCCCTGGCGCGGGCGCAGCTCGTTCAGGTTCGCCTCGCCCCGCAAAGGCTTCATGTGCGGCGGTGCTAGCGCCTCGCCGACGCGGCGGAGCTTGTCGACTGCATTGAAGGCGGCCTTGCGCTCCTCCTTGCTCCTCACGCCGGCGAGGAAGTCAAGGAGTGCGTCGGGGTCGTAGACGACCGTTGCGCGATACGGCTTGGACACGCACATATGCTACGTCGGTGATCGGCTGAATCACTGGTCGACGACTCAGTGGCCGCGCGCGCGGGTGGGCAACAGGAGGGCAACAGGCCCAGCAGAATCCCAACGATCCCCAACGAACTCGCTGGTCGCAAACCCGCATTCCAGAGCGCTCCAACGCACTCCACAGGGCCGCTGGCGGCATCTCATAAAGCTGCGCCGCGCTACGACCGTCCTTGTTGAAGACCGAAGGTCGTCCGCTCGGCGCTCCGCTACGTCGTCGCTTGTGCCGGCGCGGGACGCTCCGCTACCTGGTCTCCAGGCCCCTGGTTCTCGTCCCACCACTTGTTGATAGCGTCGATGGCGGGGCGCATGATCAGGTTCTTCTGGAAGTTCTCGGTGTCGTTGACGTTCGGAAGCGGCTCGCTCGGAACTGGGATGTCGAGCAGCTCGCAGAGTGGCTCCCAGCCGTCGGCGGGGTTCCAGACCAGCAGGCGGTCGGAGGGAACCGTGTCGATGACGTCCTGGTTCCAGCGCTCCATTCCGGCGGCCATCTCCTCAGGGTCGCCCTTGCTGGCGACCATGATGTCGGCCTTGGTCCACATGTCGTTGAGGAGGTCGAGCCAGGAGGCGTAGAGCGGGTCGACGTGGTACTGCGCCATGGCTAGGTGGTGCATGAGGGTGTCGCCGAACCAGATCTGCGCGATCGTGTTGTGCATGCTCTCGACCCAGCTCTCGGCGGAGCGGACGCTGAGCAGCACCTTGGCGTCGGGGTAGACGTCCATCAGCTCGCGCCAGTGGTACGAACCGGGCCAGTCGACGATCGACTCCTTGCCGGCGAAGAGCGCGTCCCAGTCGCCGTCGCCCTCGAATGCCCTGCGCCACTGCGGGATGCTGATGGCCGGGTCGGCCATCATGTCGCGCATGTGGTAGCAGGGCAGCCCGAGCATCTCGAGCGCGACCAGCTGGGTCGTCGTTGCGGTCCGGGGCAGGCCAGCGCCGATCAGCTTCATGCGTGTCCTCCTAGTGAATGGGAAGGTGCCGCATCCTATGGCGCTGGCGACCTCACGCGTATGTGATCGTGCCTGGCCTCCGTGTGCGCACCGGCCCTGGATCGCCACTAGCCGTCGCCCCGAAGTTTTGGCCCGAGTTCTCTGCTATTTCTGTGCGTGCATGCCAGAGGGCGAGCCAGGCGACGACGAGCCTCCGAGTCCGAGCTTTAAACCGGCGTCTACTGGCGATGGCGGGGCCCGATGATCGAGGTTCTGTTCCTCGTCGTGTCGGCTGTTCTTGTGCTCACGTGCGGGGCGTTCGTCGCGGCAGAGTTCTCGTTGGTGACCGTCGACCGCTCGGCTGTCGAGCGGGCGGCCGAGCGCGGTGACGCCGGCGCGGCCGGCGTCCTGCGAGCACTGGGCAGCCTCTCGACCCAGCTGTCGGGCGCCCAGCTGGGGATCACCCTCACCAACCTCCTGATCGGCTTCCTCGCCGAGCCGACGATCGCCGACCTGATCGACGGGCCGCTGGAGTCCGCGGGCGTACCGGCGGCGATTGTGACCGGCGTCGCGCTCGTCCTCGCTCTGGCCGCGGCGACGACTGCGACGATGGTGGTGGGCGAGCTGGTGCCCAAGAACCTCGCGATCGCTCGCCCGCTGCAGACCGCGCGTGCGGTCCAGGGCTTCATGCGGGCCTTCACCCGCATCAACGCGCCGTTGCTCAGGGTGTTCAACGGAGCCGCGAACACGGTTCTCCGGCGCTTCGGGATCGAGCCGCAGGAGGAGCTTGCGTCCGCCCGCTCGCCCGACGAGCTCAGTTCGCTGATCGGGCGCTCGGCTGAGCAGGGCACGTTGGAGGAGGAGACGGCCGCGCTGCTGCGCAGGTCGCTGGCGTTCGCCGAGCGCCAGGCGCAGGATGTGATGACTCCCCGCACGCGGCTCCACACCATCGGCGCCGCCGAGCCGATCCAGGCGGTGATCGACCTGGCGCGCGCCACCGGCCGTTCGCGGTTTCCGGTGCTGGGCGACGGGCCCGACGACGTCGTCGGGGTCGTGCATGTCAAGCACGCTGTCGGCGTGCCGCCCGAGCGCAGGGAGATCGCCCGGGTCGCCGACGCGATGGTGGCCCCGGTCCTCGTCCCTTCGACGGTCGAGCTGGACCCGCTGCTCGGCAGGTTGCGCCAGAGCGGCCTGCAGATGGCCGTCGTGGTCGACGAGTTCGGCGGCATCGACGGGATCGTGACGCTGGAGGACATCGTCGAGGAGATCGTCGGCGAGGTCTTGGACGAGCACGACCGCCGCGACCCCGCGATCCGCCGGGACCCGGCGGGCGGCTGGGTCCTGTCCGGCCTCCTGCGGCCCGACGAGGCAAGCGACGCCGTGGGCGCGGCGCTACCCGAGTCCGACGACTACGAGACCCTCGGCGGGCTGATCGGAACCGAGCTCGGGCGCATCGCCCACGTCGAGGATCGGGTGTCGCTGGAGGTCCGCGACGCGGAGGGGCTTCGGCGCGAGGCGCAGCTGACGGTCGCGCGGATGGACGGCTGGCGCGTCGACAGGGTCCGGCTGCGGCTGGGCGAGGCCCTCCCCGACGAGGAGCACGAGTGAACGACTGGCTCGCCCTCGGCCTGGGCGGCGTCCTGCTCGCGCTCAACGCGTTCTTCGTCGGCGCGGAGTTCGCCCTGATCTCCGCACGGCGCAGCGCCATCGAGCCGAAGGCACACGAGGGATCGCGGCGGGCGAAGGTGACGCTCAGGGCGATGGAGCAGATCTCACTGATGCTGGCCGGCGCGCAGCTCGGCATCACGATCTGCTCCCTGCTGCTTCTGGCGGTGGTCGAGCCCGCAATCGCGCACCTGCTCGAGGGCCCCTTCGGCGCGCTCGGGGTCAGCGACGCGCTCCGGCATCCCGTCGCGTTCGCGATCGCACTCGCCGCTGTCGGCGTCTCGCACGTGGTGCTCGGCGAGATGGTGCCGAAGAACATCGCGCTCGCCAAGCCGGACCGCGCCGCGTTGGCGCTCGCGCCGCTGCTGCTGATGATCGTGAGGCTGCTGCGGCCCGCGATCGTCGCGCTGAACGCGATCGCCAACGGGCTGCTCCGGCTCGCGGGCGTGCAGCCGCAGGACGAGGTGACGAGCAGCTTCACCCGCGAGGAGGTCGCCGGCTTCGTCGACGAGTCCCGGCGCGAGGGGCTGCTGCACCCGTCCGAGGAGCGCACCCTGATCGGAGCGCTCCAGTTCGGCGAGCGCACCGCCACGAGCGTCCTGCTGCCGCTCGACGACGTGGAGAGCCTGCCGATCGACGTCACCCCGCACGAGGTCGAGCGCGCCGCTGCCCGCACCGGGTTCTCCCGTTTCCCCGTCTGTGACGAGCACGACACGCTGATCGGCTACCTGCACCTAAAGGACGCTCTGGAGACCAAGGACGTCCATCGCAACCGCCCGATCGCGCGGCGCTGGGTGCGGCCACTGCCCGAGATCCCCGCGACGGATCCCCTGCTCGCGGTGCTCGCCACGATGCAGGGCTCGGGCGCGCACCTCGCCCAGGCGGTCGACGGCGGTCACGAGCTGATCGGGATCGTCGCATTGGAGGACGTCCTCGAGGAGCTCGTCGGCGAGATCCGCGACGGGACACGACGCGCTGCCTAGCGACGTTGCTTGTCCACGGGCCCACGGACCTCGCTCCGTCGCGCCCGCCCGCTTGGCCATCGAGCGCTGGGCTGGTGGCGGGATCACTCGGTCGTCGTCGGCGACGAGGTACCAGCTCGACGATCCGGCATTACAGGGCGCCCTTCCGCGCTTCCCGCCAGACATCGACGCTTCCGTCGGCTGTGACGTGCCGATCTATCTCCGTCAGCTCGTCCGCCGAAAGCGAGAGGTTGTCCAGGGCGGCGACGTTCTGCTCGAGCTGGTCCACCGAGGAAGCGCCGATGACGAGTGATGACACGCGCTCGTCCCGAAGCCCCCAGGCCAGGGCAAGCTGGGCGAGGCTCTGGCCGCGCCGAGACGCGATCTCGTTCAGCCCTCGCAGCCTGAAGATCATCTCGTCGTTGAGCCAGGATTGGTCGAACTCGGGGTCCCGCGCGGCGCGGGAGTCCTCGGGCACACCTTTCAGATAGCGATCCGTGAGCAGCCCCTGGGCGAGGGCGGTGAAGCCGATCACCCCGATTCCCAGCTCGGCGGCGGCGTCGAGCAGACCCTCGGTCTCGATCCAGCGGTTCAGCATCGAGTAGGACGGCTGGTGGATCAGCAGGGGGGTCCCGAGGTCACGCAGAATCGCCGCCGCCTGCTGCGTCCGCTCAGCGTCGTAGGAGGAGAGGCCGACGTAGAGCGCCTTGCCCTGCCGCACGGCCGTGTCGAGGGCGCCCATCGTCTCCTCCAGCGGCGTCGATCCGTCCAGCCGGTGGGAGTAGAAGATGTCGACGTAGTCCAGGCCCATCCGCTGCAGCGACTGGTCGAGCGAGGCGAGCACGTACTTGCGCGAGCCACCGCCCTGGCCGTAGGGACCGGGCCACATGTCCCAGCCGGCCTTAGTCGAGATCACCAGCTCGTCGCGGTAGGGGCGGAAGTCCTCTTTCATCAGGCGGCCGAAGTTGATCTCGGCCGAGCCGTAGGGGGGTCCATAGTTGTTGGCCAGGTCGTGGCAGGTGATCCCCAGGTCGAATGCGCGCCGCGAAATAGTGCGCTGGACCTCGAAGGGGCGGTCGTCGCCGAAGTTGTGCCAGTAGCCCAGCGAGAGGACGGGGAGGTCGAGGCCCGAACGGCCCGTCCGCCGGTACTGCATCTTGCCTTCGTAACGATCGAGAGACGCCGTGTAGGTCACCGCTGCTCCACCTCCGTATCCTCGATCCTACGCTTTGCGACACACACTCCTCGGATTGCTTGACCGATCAGGTCGGCCGGGAGATGATGGAGGCACCGAGTGAACACCCATGCTGACAAGCAGAAGGTTCGCGTAGGTTTGCTCGGGGTTGGCCTGATGGGATCGGCTATGGCCCATCGCCTCCTTGATCAGGGCATCGAGGTCGTCGCCTGGGACCGCAACCCCGAACAGATCACCGCTGTCGAGGAGCGTGGCGCCAAGCGGGGAGATGAACCGGCCGAGGTCGTGCGCGGCGCCGACGTCGTGATTACGATGCTGCCGACGGCGCCGATCGTCCTCGACGTCGTCGAGCCGTTGCTCGAGGACTGGCCAAAGGAGACGATCTGGTTACAGATGAGCAGCGTCGGGGCGAGCGAGGCCGATCAGCTCGTCGAGGTGGCTCGGGCACACGACGTGACGCTTCTCGACGCGCCCGTCTCCGGCAGCACCCACCCGGCGGAAAAGGGTGAACTGACCATTCTCGCCTCCGGGCCGGACTCGGCGGGCGCGCCGGTCGAGCCGGTCTTCGAAGCGCTGGGCTCACGCGTCCTCTGGGTCGGCGAGGCCGGGATGGGCTCGCGACTGAAGATGGCCGCCAACCACTGGATGATCGCCATGACCGCGGCTCTCGCAGAGTCGATGCACCTCTGCGAGGCGATGGGGCTGGACCAGCAGCAGTTCGTCGACCTGCTCGACGGCGGTCCGCTGGGCTCGGCCTATGGCCTTCTGAAACTGGACGAGATGCGCGCCCACGACTATCCGGTCGGCTTCCCCGTGCGCCTCGCCCTCAAGGACCTGGAGCTGGTGCGAGAGGTCGAGCAGAGCTCCAAAGCCGCGATGCCGCTGTTGGATGTGGTCCACGAGCGCTTCCTAGCCGCCAGTGAGGACCATGCCGACGAGGATCTGGCCGCGGTTTACGAGGTTGGGCGTTCCGGCTAGAGCGATTCACCAACTCGCTCATGGTTCTGGGCCAGGGTGATCTATACGACCGGTGGCGGCGCCCCGTCGGCGCTCGCGGCGAGCGTCTCGTCCCAGCCGCAGACGAGGCAGGCGTGTTGGAACGCCGAGCGGGCGAACTCGAGCGCATAGGCGTGCGGGTCGGGGGCGCTGCGCACGTCGTCCCAGTCCAACACGTACTCGCCTAGGGCGCTGTCCCAGCGCGCGGCCGCGGGGCTGAGCTCGGCCTCCCCGAACCCGTCGGGCGGGGGATGGGCGTAGGCGAAGAAGGCCGCCTTGCCGTAGCGGCCATCGCCGGGCCACCAGCCCACCTCGACCTGCTGCGCGTCACCCGCGTTGCGCACGATGAAGTCGTCCGAGGGCGGCTCGACGGGGAGGCCGGAAAAGAGGCCGACAGCGAGGTCGAAGGAGCCCCACCAGGCGTTCACCGGGGTCGAGCGGCCGCGGTAGGGAGCGCGAAAGGCGGCGAGCACGAGAGCTGCCTGGGTCGCGGCGGCGAAGTAGGCGGCGACCTCTTCAGGCTCGTAGGTCGCGTGCTCGGTGTCCTCGTCCAGCGGGACGCTCCAGGTCACCTCCTGCGGCGTCGGGTCGATCTCGACCGGGCCCCCCAGCTCGCCCACCGCCGCCAGCACCTCCCGGGTCACCTCGCCGACGGCTCGATGCGGGGTCAGCGACAGCCGCAACGCCCGTCCATCGCTGTGCTCGGCGACCGCCTCGTGGGAGTGGAGGTCGAGCGCCACGACCAGTGCCCCGGAGCCGTCCGGCACCGGCAGCGGCGCCGTCTCCCAGCCGCGCGCGGTCAGCCGCAGCGCCGCGTGCTGGAGCTGTGGCTCAGGCGGCGCTAGCTTCGCGGCGATCTTCCCCAGCACCTGCGTATGCGCGTGAAGCGTGTCGCACGTCTCGCTCCAGTCCTCGTAGGAAATGGACGGCCACAGGTCGGGAGACGCCATCGACCCACGGTAGCGCTACGTTCCGGCGCCGCTCACCTGGCGAGACGAGGCCGCAGTGGGCGAGAGGTACTCGTGAACGAAACGCACGATCGTCGCGCCCTCCCCGACCGCGGTCGCGCAGCGCTTGATCGAGCCGGCGCGGACGTCGCCCGCTGCGTAGACGCCCGGGACGCTCGTTTCGAGCAAGCCGTCCGCACCGGCTTCGGGGCCGGTGAGGACAAACCCCTTGGAGTCGCGCGCAACCGTGTCGCCGAGCCAATCGGTGCATGGAGTGGCACCCAGGAATAGAAAGAGATAGGAGAGCGGTAGCCGCGTGTCATCGGCGAGGGTGACGGCGTCGAGGCGCCCATCGTCGCCGTGCAGCTCGGCGACTTCGCTGCGGTCGCGAACCGCGACGCCGTAGCGATCGAGCTCCGCGATCAGGTAGTTGGACATCGTTTGGCGGAGGTTTGCGCGACGGTGCAGGAGGGTGACGAGCGCACCCCCTCGCGCTAGCCAGACGGCGGCCTGGGCAGCCGAGTTGCCGCCGCCGATCACCCCGACCCGCTGCCCGCCGCAGAGCTGCCCCTCGGGCGGCCCGGCCGCATAGAAGACGCTAATCCCCTCGTAGCGGTCGAGGTCCGCCACGGGCGGGCGCCGGTATTCGGCGCCCGTGGCGAGCAACACGGCTCGCGCCGCTACCTCGTTGCCCTCCTCGAGCCTGACGACGTGGCGCTCGGCACCGGGCTCAAGCGCGCGGGCACGGTAAGGCGTCGCCGTGCGGGCACCGAACTTCCGCGCCTGGGTGACCGCGCGGCCGGTCAGTTCGGTGCCGCTGATGCCCGCCGGAAAGCCGAGGTAATTCTCGATCCGCCGTGAGGTTCCCGCCTGGCCACCGAGGACGGTGCTCTCCACCACCAGTGTGTCGAGGCCCTCCGAGGCGCCGTAGACAGCCGCGCCGAGACCCGCCGGCCCACCGCCGACGACAAGGAGATCGACCTCCTCGCGGGCCGCCAACTCCAACCCGATCCCGAGTGCCCGCGACAGCTCCCCATTGCTCGGCCGCCGTAGCTCCGTGCCGCCAGGGAGCCGCACGAGTGGGACGTCACCGGGTTCAGCCCGCTCGAGCAGCGCAGCCGCCTCCAAGTCCTCAGCGGGGTCGACCCAGGAATGGGGGAGCCGCATCTGCCTGGCGAACTCAAGCAGCCGTCGAGTCTCGGCCGAATCGCGCGGGCCGAGGATCTCGATCCCGACCCCCTGCCGTTGCTGCAGCAGCTCGCGCCGCTGGATGAACGCGGTGAGGAGCAAGTCGGACAGCGAGCCGTCCTCGAAGAGCAGGCGCCTGAGAGCTTCCCGATCGACGGCGATGTAGCGCATCGGCTCGGTGACGATCGCCGTCAGGAAGACGGTCTGCCCGGAGAGGAGGTTCATCTCCCCGAGAAAGCCCGAGGCGCCGTGGCGGACGACCTCTTGGCCAGCGCTGTCGAGCACTGCGGCCTCGCCCTCGACGATCGCGACGAAGGGGTAGGTCTCGTCGCCGATCTCGAATAGCGTCTCGCCGGCCTCCGCGGTTCGGTCCTCGCCGACCTCGGCGAGTGTTGCCAGCTGCGAGCTCGACAGCACTCGACTGACCGGGCCGCGCACTCGGCTATCCCAACGGGGAGGGTGGGATGCGGGTTTCTCCCTGCACGTCCGGAATCGCGAGCCCGAGCTCATCCTCGAAGCACCAAGACCACGTCTCGCCGGGCTCAAGCGAGCGGATGAGCGGGTGGCCGCTGCTGCGTGCGTGAGCGCTGGCGTGACGGTTGGGCGAGTCGTCGCAACAGCCGACCCTTCCGCACTCCAAGCAGATGCGCAGATGCAGCCACTGGCCTCCGATGGCCAAGCACTCCTCGCAGCCCTCGACCGACTCGGGCAGCCGGGTGATCCGGACGTGATCGAGATGGGTGCAGGAAGCCACTCCGACCAAGCCTAGAGCGTCGACCACAACCGCCAGCGATACGCCAAAAGGTCCCGCTCGGCAACGCCGACGAGGTCCTGATCGGCGACTACAACGGCGACGGCACAGTCAGCGACGACGGCAAGTTCAGAGTCGCCCTGCTCGACATGACCGTCAACGGCCGCTGGGGCCTCTACCCGCTGAGCGGCTTCAGACGCCAACTCGCTCGTTGGGGAGTTTTCCGCTCGGATGAAACCGTCCTTGCCGATGCAGGGCCGACACGGCCAGGGCCAGGCCTGGGTTTGGCGCGCCGGTGGGCAACAGGAGGGCAACAGACCCCACAGAATCCCAACGATCCCCGACGAACTCACCTCGCGCAAACCCGCATTCCAAAGTACCGGAACGCACTCGCGCGCTCCCTGGACCTAGTCTCATAACCCGAAGGTCGCGGGTTCATCCCGCCCTGTGGAGGTCCTCGGGGAGGTCCGAAATCGGGGAGTGGGCAACCAAGAGGGCAACAGCTCGCGAAAACCCGCCCCTTGAGATCGGCGGCGGGGTCGGACCTCCCACGTCGTCGTGACCGTGCCGGACATGACCATTGGCGAGCCCCTGGACGGGCCGTGCGGCACCCCACCGCCGGACACCGCCGCCAGGATCAGCGCTTTTGCTGCTCAGTGGAGCCGAGACGTCGGTCGGGGCCAACCTCTTGCAGTCAGCCGCCACGACTGCTCGCGATGCCGCCCGTCGAGGCGATCAGGCGCGACTCGCGGATCAGCGCCGGGAGGTCGCCGCCGCTCGCACCAAGCTCGCTAGCGAAGCTAGTGCAGGTGCGCTCGCAGCTGCTCGGCGAGGCGCACCGACGCTTCGATCTCGACCCGCCGAATCGACACGCTCTCGACGTTGA
>Ga0190265_10000376_pt1 | contig 33865 bp, 26 predicted proteins | sample Popmic124T_FD_133135 | JGI IMG/M metagenome (GOLD analysis project Ga0190265, IMG submission 133135) | Populus adjacent soil microbial communities from riparian zone of Indian Creek, Utah, USA - 124 T | ecosystem: Environmental > Terrestrial > Soil > Riparian zone | place: USA: Utah | collected...
CGGGGTATACCACCCGGGAGCACGTGGCCGGGCTTGCGTCTTACGGGATTACTCCCCACCACCGGAAAAGCTTCTGCCGCATCAGCGATCTGCTGCTCGAGATCCAGCACCAGGCCGAGCTGGGCGATCGCGACCGCATAGCGTTGGACGATGTCGGTATTCCCGATGAAGACGATCTCGAGCTGGACGAGCTCGAGGCGCGCTGACTCACCAACTGGGCGGAGAAGAAGACGTGGCCGAGCCGCTGGTCGCCCTGATAATGGGGTCGAAATCCGACTGGGAAACCATGCGGCACGCCGCGGACATCCTCACGGCCCTCGGAATTCCGCACGAGACGCGCGTCGTCTCGGCGCATCGCACCCCTGACCTGCTGTTCGAGTACGCCGAATCCGCGGAATCACGCGGAATCCAGGTGATCATCGCCGGTGCCGGGGGCGCGGCGCATCTCCCCGGCATGACCGCGGCCAAGACCGTGGTACCGGTGCTCGGCGTTCCCGTCGAGTCCAGGGCGCTTCAGGGGATAGACTCGCTTCTTTCTATCGTGCAGATGCCAGCTGGAATTCCCGTCGGGACTCTGGCGATCGGTAAGGCCGGGGCGATAAACGCCGCCCTCCTCGCCGCCTCCATCCTCGGTACGACCCGGTCTGATATTCGTGAGGCTCTTCGCACTCTGCGCGCGGAGCAGACGACCGCCGTGCTCGCGCAGCCGGACCCAGCCGCGAGCGAGTGAGGGTAGGAGTACTCGGCGGCGGCCAGCTGGGCCGGATGCTCGCTCTGGCCGGCTACGAGCTCGGGCTGGAGTTTCGGTTTTTCGATCCGAGCTCGGGCGCTCCGGTTGGACAGATCGGCGAGCTCGTTGCCGCGGGCTACGAAGACCGTGACGCGCTGGCGAGATTTCTCGACGGCACCGACGTGGTCACGTATGAGTTCGAGAGCATCCCGCTGGACGCGGTGCGGTTCGTCGCCGAGCGCGTTCGCGTTTTCCCGCCGCTGGCGGCGCTTGAAACCGCGCAGGATCGCCTGATCGAGAAACAGCTCTTTCGGGATCTCCGCATTCCGGTGCCCGAGTTTGCCGCCGTCGACAACCTGACCCAGCTGCGTGAGGGCGTGCGGCAAATGGGTTTTCCCGTCGTGCTCAAGACACGCCGCCTGGGATACGACGGCAAGGGCCAGATAGTGATCAGGGACGCAGCTGCCGTCGATGGCGCGTGGACGAAACTTGGAGGCGCGCCACTCATACTCGAAAAGTATGTCGGGTTTCAGCGCGAGGTTTCGGTCATCGGCGCGCGGCACGCGAACGGCCGCACCGTTTTCTATCCGCCGATTGAGAATGTGCACAGTGAAGGGATTCTTCGAACGTCGAGGGTGCCCGGCCCCGGCATCGGCAAGGAACAGGCTGACTCGGCGATCGAGTTCTGCGGGCGTGTGATGAACCAGCTCGACCATGTCGGGGTGCTGGCGCTCGAGCTCTTTTCAGTCGACGGGATGCTGCTGGCCAACGAGATGGCGCCGCGCGTCCATAACTCCGGACACTGGACGATCGAGGGTGCGGACACGAGCCAGTTCGAGAACCACCTCCGCGCGATCCTCGGCCTTCCACTGGGATCGACGGCGTTGCGGGGGCAATCGGGAATGATCAACATCATCGGCCACCTTCCCTCGCGTGAGCAGGTGCTATCCGTCGAGGGCGCGCACCTTCACCTGTACGGGAAGGCTCCCACCGAGCGCCGGAAGGTCGGCCACGTGACAGTGGTAGCGGAGTCCGCGGCGGCAATCGATCGAAGCATGACGGCGCTGGACCGAGTCCTCGCGGCGGGCTGATTACTCCCTCATGCGGCGTCCCGGAAGCGTAAACCCGTCATATGTGGGTCCAAACCAATCGCGCTTGCTGCCTGTCATATCTGCAGTCCGGGGGATGGCGAGCCAGTCATTTTCCCCGGGATTCAAACCTTAACCGCCCGCCCGCTATCCAATCTTGCAACCTGGGGACAACGACAGAATGGGCGCAGCGGTCTCGAGAGCGATACCCCGGCAGATGAGCGATTCCGCGGACGTGGCCCTGGCTGCGGGCGGCGATCGGCTGGCGTTCGAGCGTCTCTATCGGACGCACGTGAACCGGGTGTACTCGCTGTGCGCTCGCATGTCGGGAAGTCGCACCAAGGGTGAAGAGCTGACCCAGGACGTTTTCGTGAGGACATGGGAGAAGCTCCCGCAGTTCAGAGGAGAGAGCGCGTTCTCGACCTGGCTGCACCGGTTGGCGGTCAACGTCGTGCTGAACGCGAGGAAGGTCGAGGGGAAGCACGCATCACGGATGGACGAAGGAAGCGCGGAAGAGGAGCGCTGGGACGAGGCGGCGAGCACGCCGCTTCATCTCGAGAGGATGGATCTGGCACAAGCGATCGCCAAGCTGCCAGCGGGAGCACGGCGGATTTTCGTGCTCCATGACGTGGAAGGCTACAAGCACGAAGAGATCGCCGGAATTTTTGGAATCACTGCTGGCGGAAGCAAGGCGCAGCTGCACCGCGCGAGACTTCTTCTGAGAGAGGCGCTGGAACGATGAACGCATTCAACATGACGTGTGAAGCAGTCGCGGTGACGCTGCCCGACTATCTCGACGAGACGCTCGAGGCGTGGGTGCGCACATCGGTGCAGGAGCACCTCGGCGAGTGCATGCAGTGCGCGGCTCTCGTGCGCGATCTCCGCAACATCGAGCGCGAAGCGGCGGCTCTGCCCGATCTCGTCCCGGCCCGCGATCTGTGGGCCGGCATCGCCGAGCACATCGGAGCGCCCGTCGTCTCGCTCGAGCCCGTGGTCGCGAGCCAGCCCGAAACGCCAGCGATCAGGATGCCGCCCGAAACGCCGGCGATTAGATGGCAGTCCGAGACTCCAGCGATCGCGAAGCAGCCCGCCGAGACGCAGGTCCGTGAGATCCACACCCTGCCACTACGGCGTCGTCGTTTCGCTCCGGCGTGGCTCGGCGCCGCTGCCGCCGCGCTGGTCGTATTGACGGCCGGCACTACTTATCTCCTCACCACCCGCGCGGTGACGCCCTCGGGCGTGCCTACCATTGCGAGCGTGGTTCCGGTGACCGTCACACCGCTTCCGGGCGACGCTGGAGTGGATTCGGGCATTGCCGCGCCGGCGTCTGATCCGGAGCTGGCTGGGCCGGACGGTTCCGCGCCTGTGGACTCCCGCCGTCGCGGGGCTTCACCGGCATCGGGCAGAAGCACATCGGGCCTGGTAAGCCGCACGCCGGCTCAGGCCGTATATGAAAAAGAGATCGACATGCTGCAGGCGATCATGACCTGGCGAAGGGCCGAGCTCGATCCGGCGACCGCGGCAACGATCGAGAAGAACCTGAAGATCATCGATGATGCAATCGCCGAGAGCATGGCAGCGCTGCAGAGAGATCCCGCGAGCTCCATGCTCAGCGACCAGCTCACACACACGCTCGACAAGAAGGTCGAGCTCTTGAGGACCGCGGCGATGCTGCGCACGCGTACCTAATGGAAAGCAACATGAAGCTCACTCAGCTAATCACGGCGGCGGCGTTCGCTCTCGCGGTCCCCCTGCCGGCGGTTGCGCAGGGACGGACTCAGATCGACACGACCGTGCGGCTCGACCCGCAGGGCACCGTCGATCTCTCGCTCATCTCCGGCCGAATCCGGGTCACGGCCTGGGATCGCCCGGACGTGAGGGTGTCTGCAACCACCGACGGCACGCAGCGCCTGCGCTTCGATGCGAGCCCGGCCCGGGTGACTCTCACGATCGAGCACGATCGGACCCGCGGCCGGCACGGCGGTGGCGACGTGAGGTATGATGTGACCGTGCCGCGCGGCGCTCGCCTGAATCTCGAGACGGTGTCGGGAGACATCAGCGCGACGGGAACCCAGGGCGAGATCGACGCGAGCAGCGTCAGCGGTGAGGTCGACGTGACCGGCGGTGCGCGCTCGGTCAACGTGGAGTCGGTCTCCGGCTCCGTGCGCGTTTCACAGGTGAACGGGAATCTTCGCGCCGAGAGCGTGAGCGGCGGCGTGCGGGCCGAGGGCGTCACCGGCACCGTCGAGGCGTCGACCGTGAGCGGCATGATATCGCTCGTGAACATTCAGTCGCGGGATGTGCGGACAGAGTCGGTGAGCGGCAGCATCCTGTATACCGGAAGCATCGACGCGGGCGGCAAGTACGATTTCGAGTCGCACTCGGGCACGCTCCGGCTCAACGTGCCGCGCGCCACCGGTGCGCACGTCAGCGTCGAGACGTTCAGCGGAGACGTCGAAACCGATTTCCCGGCTGTCATGCCACCCGCCGTGAGCCAGCGGCGGCGCGGGAGCTTCGAGTTCACCATCGGAGATGGCCGCGCCAGAATCACGGCGCACACCTTCAGCGGGCGCATTCTGATCAACACCAGAGACCCAGTCCAACCCACCCGGAGAAACGATGATTAAGCCCATACTCGTCATTGCGATCGCCTGTGCCGGTCTCGCGCCCGCGGCTTCCGCGCAACAGCAGCTCGGTCGCGAGGGCAACACGTGGCGCTGGGACGGCCGCGTCGAGTCCGGGCGCTGGATGAACATCTTCAACGTCAACGGCTCCGTGCAGTTCCTGCCGAGCCCGGACAACATGGTGCACGTGCTGGCGGAGAAGACGTCCAGCCGCGGCCGCGAGGAAGAAGTTCACTACGAGGTCGTCCAGCAGGGCGGAAACGTCACCATCTGCGCCATCTGGAACGACAACGCGACCTGCGAGGACAACGGCTACTCCAAGGCCAGCGACAGAAACGAAAACAACAACACCACCGTCAAGTTCACGGTCCGCGTCCCGAGGGACCTGAGGGTAGGGGCCAATTCCGTCAACGGCGGCGTGACCGTGCGTGATGTCGGCGCCGAGGTGAAGGCCACGACGGTAAACGGGAGCGTCGAGGTGAGGAACGCCAGTGGGCGCGTGCGGGCGAACACGGTCAACGGCGCCGTCGATGTGAACACGTCCGTCGGACCGGTGAGCGCTCACACGGTGAATGGAAACGTCGAGGCGCGGATGGCGGCGCTCCAGGGAACGGACGACATGGATTTCAAGACCGTCAACGGCTCGGTGACGATCATCGTTCCGGCGCGGTTCGATGCCGATTTCCGCTTCGATACCGTCCACGGCGGCATCAGCAGCGACTTTCCGATGACTCTGACCGGACGCTTCGGTCCTCGCCACGCGCGCGGGACGATAGGCAGCGGCGGGCGGGATATTCGGGCGAGCGCGGTCAACGGGAGCATCGAGCTGCGCAAACAGTAGTACGACCGCTTGGAAGGACTGAGGAAGGGGCGGGCTTCGGCTCGCCTTTCTTTTTGAGGAAGACTACCTGCGCCGCGCTGTCGGTGGGGCGGCTTACGGCTGCCTCTAGTTAGGGCAATCCCGCGCTCAGTGTCGCCCCGACGTACACGGCCCGCGTCGCCGCGGGCTCATAGTATTTCCCCGCGGCGGCATTCACGCTTACCGATGAGGCGTACCGGCGGTTGAGCACGTTGTGCACTCCGAGTGTGATCTCCGCTCCCGTACGGCCAAAACCTCGTCCCGAGCTGAGTCTCACATTGAACGTCGCGAAGCCGGGCGCGCTTTCCGAGTTCGCGTCGTTGACGAACATGCGGTCGGCAGCCGTCGCCTCCGCGACAAGCGTCCCGGCCGGAGTCCGCAACGTCACGCTTCCCTGAAGAAGCTGCCGCGGGATGCCCGGGATGCGATTGCCCGCGAACTGCGCGGTATCCACCCGGAAATCGGTGAAGCGGAAGTTCGCGTAACTGTATGCCGCCGTAATCTCCACCGGGCCGCCCGCGGCTCCCATTCCGAGCTCGACTCCGCGCCGGGAAGTCCGGCCCGCATTTCGGAAAAAACGGCGGCCGTTGCTCTCGGGAATGTCGAACGGGACCAGCTCGTCGGTGATCGAAGTGAGGAAGAGGGACGCGTCGTACTGAAATCGCCCGCCGCCCGACCGGCCTTTGATGCCGGTCTCATACGTCGTCGACCGCTGCGGCTTGAGCTCCCGGTTGATGCCGGCCGCACCACTCGGCTGGTTGCCAAGCTCCGTCGCGGTCGGCGTCTCGAACGCGGTCGAGACGTTGGCGTAGATGCTGTGCGTGGGAGCGACGAGTCCCAGGATCCCGAACATCGGACTGGCCGCCGCGAGCGATCTCTCTCCTGAATCGTCCGGATTGGTCGCATCGACGAGCCGGTCCCTGACCTCGAACCGGATTCTGTCCGCGCGCGCGGCAGCCGTCACTATGACTCGACTCCCCAGTGTCAGCTCCTCGCGCAGATAACCGCCAATGGACGACACGAGCTCGCGCTGGTGCAGCGCTACCGCTCCCCGCTCCGCCGTAACGTCGGGACACGCCGCCGTCGGAGCCGTCGGAGGCGGGACGTCGTTGCAATTCGCGAAATTCCGCCGCAAGTCGTTCTGAAGCTGAAGCTCCGCGCCACCCGTGAGCCGTTGGGCGAGGCCAAGAAGCGAGTGAGGCAACCTGGCCCGCAGGCTCGCCCCGGAAGTCGTCCGCTCGACATCGACGACGGCGAAAGCGAGCGGATTGTCTAGCGATCTGCCGCCGACGTAGGCCGAAGCTTCGATCTCGCCGGCGATTCCCGCTCGACGCGCGGTGAGTCCGAGCTGCGACTGGTCGACCGCCTTCCGCGCGCGTTTCCGCACCGAGAGCGGATCCGCCATTCGCGGATCGTCGGACATCTGCTGCGCGGTGAGCGCGCCGGGATTTTCCGCTTCGGGCATGGACATCCCGAGGAACTGGAGAGCGACGACGCTCGCCTCGGTCTCGCGGGACACCCTCGCGAAGGAGGTGGTGACTGTCTGGCGCGAGTAGTCGCGGAATCCGCTGTTCTCGGTGCGGGCGACGTTGCCCTGATAGCGAAGCTGCGACCGGGAGCCGCTCGCCTTGCCGACGAGCCTGCGATTGCCGAAGCTTCCCGTCCACAGTCGCGCCTGGGCGAGCAGCGGGACTGGCGCCGGCGCGCTCGATCGAATGTCGATCACGCCGCCTCCCGCGTTTCCATAGAGCGATGACGCACTCCCGCGCAGCACTTCCACGCGGCCGACCGACTCCAGGTCGAGGTAGTCAACCGGTGTCTGGCCATCGGGGAGCGTGAGCGGAATGCCATCGCGTAACACTCGGATGCCGCGGACACCGAACGCCGATCTTGCGCCGAAGCCGCGAATGGAGATGCGCGGATCCTGAGACGGATTGTTGCGGTTGGACACCGTCAGGCCGGGAACGAGAACGAGAGTTTCGTCGAGCGACAGATGCCGCTGGCCCGGGCGGGACGAATCGGGAGTGAGTACCGACAGCGCGGACGGAATCTCGAGGGGCGACCGGTGGGCGCCGCGCGCGCTCTCGACGATGACGGGCGGCAGTCTGGCGGCGGAGGAGTCCTGCTGCTGTGCGGCGATGGTGCGGGGCAGGACGACAGCCGCGATTCCTGCCGCGACAACGACGCGCACCGCGAACATCAGCCTCAACCCTCGTCCAGAACTTTCCTTACGGTCCGGACCAGGGCCTCCGAGGTGAACGGCTTCTGGAGGAACGATCTCGATGGCTCGATGAATCCGCGGCGCACGATGTCATCGTCGGTGTAACCGGACATGTAAAGCGACTTGATCAGCGGACGGATGCCCGAAAGCTTCTCCACGAGCCCGCGCCCGTTCATGCCGGGCATCACGATGTCGGTGAGCACGAGATCGATGCGGCCCTCTTCGCCCGTCGCGATCTCCATCGCCTCGCGCCCGTTCGCCGCGGCCAGAATTCTGTAGCCCTGTTTCTCCAGAATGCGGCAGGCGAGGCCCCGGACCGCGTCCTCGTCCTCGACCAGAAGAATCGTCTCCGAGCCGCGGGGTACGCTCGCGGGGTCCGCGGCGCCCTCTCCCGCGCTGGTGAAGGCTGCCGCCGCGCTCACCTCGGGGAGATACACCTTGATCACCGTCCCTTGCGCCGGCTCGCTGTAGATCCAGACGTAACCGCCGGATTGCTTCACGATGCCGTACACCGTCGCGAGTCCGAGCCCGGTGCCCTTGCCGGCCTCCTTGGTGGTGAAAAACGGATCGAAGGCGTGCTCGACCGTGCTCTTGTCCATTCCGATGCCGGTGTCGCCGACGGTGAGCGCGATGTACCGGCCGGGTATCACCGGAGAGTGCTCGCTCGCGTAGCTCTCGTCGAGCTCGGCGTTCATCGTTTCGATGTTGATCTGGCCGCCGCTCGGCATCGCATCGCGGGCGTTGACGACGAGGTTGACGAGCACCTGCTCGAGCTGGCCGGGATCGGCAACCACATAGCCGCGTGCGTTCGGCGTGCTCGAGATCCTGATGTCCTCGCCGATCAGGCGTCGCAGCATCGGCTCCAGGCTCGTGACCACCGAGTTCAGGTCGAGGACCCGCGGCTGGAGGATCTGTTTGCGGCTGAACGCGAGCAGCTGCCTGGTGAGTGACGAAGCGCGGTCGGCGGCGCTGCGGATCTGCTTCACGTCATCGGCGCGCGGATCCGCGGGGTCGAACCCATCGATGATGATCTCGGTGTTGAGGTGGATCACCGTGAGGAGGTTGTTGAAATCGTGCGCGATGCCTCCGGCGAGCCGTCCGACCGCGTCCATTTTCTGCGACTGCCTGAACTGCTCTTCGAGCGAGCGCCGCTCCGTCAGGTCGATCGAGACGCCAACGAGGCCGAGTATCTCACCTCGTCCATCGAGAAACGGCGAGGTCGTGAGGAGAGCGGGGAAGCTCTTGCCTGACTTTCCCTGTACGAGAAACTCCCCCGTCCAGCTCCCGCCGGCAGTGGTGCGCTCTATGATTTCTGCCTCGTGGTCGCGCATGAAAGGAGAAGGCGTCAGCTCGCTGAGCTTTCTGCCGATCGCTTCGTGGGCGGTCCAGCCGTACAGGTTTTCCGCGAACGTGTTCCAGTAGATCACGGCACCCGACGTGTCCGTGGCGACGACGGCCTGCTGCACGGCGTTCAGCAGCTGCGCCTGGAATCGTATCGCGGCCTCCGATCGGCTGCGCTCGGTGACGTCGGTCATGGCGCCGATCATCCTGATCGCGGCGCCAGCGGAATCCCGCGACACGTAGCCGCGGTCGATGACGGTAGCGTAGGTGCCGTCGCGGCGGCGGTAGCGATACTGGTCGCTCCAGCCGGTCCCGCCGTGATCGAGCACCCCGTAGAGGCCCGCGGTCACGCGCTCCTGGTCGTCGGGATGAAGGTTGCCGTGCCACCACTCGAGCTGCGGCGGAATCTCGATCTGCTTGTAACCGAAGACGGTCTCTACCGCATCGTTCCACACGAGTGAGTTGGACCGGAGATCCCAGTCCCAGATCACGTCGTTCGTCGCGCGCGCAACCAGCCGGTAGCGCTCGTCGCTGGCCCGGACCGAGCGCTCCGCCCGCCTCTGCTCGGTGACATCGACCACGATCCCTACAGCCGCCACGACGGCTCCGGCTGAATCGCGCACGGGCGACGAGCTCATTCGCACGAATCCCTGCGTGCCGTCCCCTCGACGGATCTGGATCTCCTCTCCGCGCACCGACTCGTTCCGCAGAACCGTCCGGGCGAGCGGCCAGTCGAGCGGCTCGAGTGGAGTGCCGTCTTCGGCAAAGCCGACGAACTCGCGGTAACCGGTCAGATCCGCCGCCGGCTTGAAGGCGGTGCGGAAGATCTCCGTCATCTGGGCGTTCACCGAAACGAGGCGGCCGGACGGCACCTCCGCGACGATGAAGCCCACCGGCATCTGTTGCTGCACCGCGTGCGCGAGCGTGCGGTCCGCCACCAACCGGAGCTGAATGTCGTGAACGGTGCGCTCGGCCATGCGGTGCTGAACGCCAGCCATCACGGATTCTCCAATCAGGCGAAGCACCCTCATGTCCTGCTCGCTCCACTCGCGGGGCTTGGAGTCGAGCGCGCACAGCGCGCCGAGCACCTGGCCGCTGTCCGTAATGAGCGGCACCCCCGCATACGCCCGGACCGTCAGTTGCTCGGGCCGTTCGCCCGGAAGGATCGTGTCGGACATCATCACTTCGGCGCCGCGTTTCACGACCTCGGGGCACAAGCATCCTTCGAGGGAGTCCCACCCCGGTGTCATCAGGTCGCCCGTGCCGGCCGCGCTCTTGACGAACTGCTTTTTCTCGTCCACGAGCGAGAACGCGACCGTCGGAACGCCGAGAAGCTGAACGGCGAGACTGGTCAGGTTATCAAAAAAATCCTCCCGGCGTGTGCCGAGAAGACCCGTGCGGTGGAGCTCGGCAAGCCTGCCCGAGTTCGTCAACACCTGCGGGTTCGGCACCGACGTGAGCGTAGTAGGGGAAACCACTCCTATTAGACTAGCGGACCCCGCCCGGCGCCACAATCAAACGCTGCCGCCACAAAGGCACGCGGCGAGCGGAGACTGCCTATTCCTCGTACTCGTCGGAGCCCTGTACCCAGATGAACGACTGGATGTCGATCATGTCCCGCGGCCGCAGGTCGCGAAGGTCACGGGCCACGGTTCGCGCGAAAGACAGCAGGCTCGAATAGGTGTCCCAATTGGGGCGCGACCGGTAGTCGAACTCGAACCCGTACTCGCGGGCGGCGGCGCGGGTGACCATGGGCTTGAGGAAGAAATGCGTCTCGGGCAGCGCGATGAATCCGAAAACGGTGACGAGCGGCCAGGTGAGAACGCGGGTCTGCCGCCGGGGCAGGCTCGAGATCACGTCGCACCAACGCTCGAACCTCGCCTGGTCGCCGCCCCGTCCGTGAAGGAAATCGTAAAGACCCTCGGCGAACTCGCGGGCGCCCGCCGGCGGCTTGACGGCGTCGCGCAGCGCCATTTTCTCGAATGAGAACAGGAGGTTGGTGCGGGACTCGATTCTGACCGCCAGCTGCGCGGCCTCCCTGTAGTCGTCGTCCTTGAGGAGCGACCGGAACTGCTCACGGCCGAGGGAGTCTTCCCAGCTCGCGTGCGCTGCCCATTTGTAGCCGCGTTCCCAATCCAGATACTTGGGGTCGTAGAACCCCTTGGGAAAAAAGCCCAGGAACTTTCGCCGGCATTTGCTCGCATTGGATGTCGCAGCTGCCATCTATCTCCGCATGAACGTTGACACACGCGCCGGCAGCGCGAGGATCGGACCATGCGGTGCCAAAACCGCGAATCAGACTCCGCTGCCGATTTTCCGTGTTCGCTGGGTCGGAGTGCGGCGTCCGCGAGCCAGCGGAAGCCTGAGGGTGAACACGGAACCGACGCCTACCTCGCTCCGGACGGTGAGGCTGGCGCCCATTCCGCGAGCGAGGCCGCGGCTGATGGCGAGCCCGAGTCCCGTTCCATCCGTGGTGCGAGTGAGACCGCTATCGAGCTGCACGAACGGCTCGAAGACGGCGTCGAGCTTGTCCGGTGGAATCCCCTGGCCGCTGTCCTCGACCTCGATCGTGACGGTCTCCCTCGACTCCGAGCACCGGACGGTGACACGGCCACCCGCGCCCGTGAATTTCACCGAGTTCGAGATGAGGTTGACGAGAATCTGCCGGAGCTTGTCGGGATCCGTGCGGACGTACACCCCGCTCGCGGGGAGCTCGCACGAATACTCCAGAGATTTCGCGCGCGCGAGCGAGCCGACGAGAGCGTCGAGGTCGCCGAGGAGGCCGCGCACCGGAACATCGATCATGTCGTACTGGAGCTGCGTCGCTTCGAGCCGCGTGTAGCTCAGGATGTCGGTGATGATGCGAAGCAGATGCTCCTGGCTGCGCTTGATGCGCTGAAGGTCAGCGCGCTGCCCGTCGGTGAGCGGGCCCTTCAGCTCCATCTCCAGCAGATCGACGTAGCCGCCGATGGAGTTGAGCGGAGTGCGCAGCTCGTGGCTCATCACGGCGAGGAACTCCGCCTTCGAGCGATTGGCGGCGTCGGCGGCGGAACGCGCTTTCTCGACCTCGTTGATGGCGGCGCGCATCTCCTCATTGGTGAGGGCGAGCTCGTGCGCGAGCTCGCGCGCTTCCTGCGTCTGCTCCGCGAGCTGTTTCGCCTGCCGCTGAAGCAGCTCGTTCGATTCCTCGAGGGCGGCCATGCGCGCAGCGGCGAGCGCGCGCTGTCGGGAAATTCTGACAGCGCGGAAAACCGCGTTGACCTTCGAAAGTATGAACGGCATATTCGCGCTCGCGTCGATCCCTCTACTGGAGACGACCGTTTTACACCGCCCGATACCGGACGGCGGCGTCGCTTCTGGTTGAACGGGCGCACGGCGCACCAACGCAGATTTGTGATATTTCCCCGCGTATGCCGGGCTTTTGTTAGGCCGCACGAGCCAGGACGTTGACCGTGGGTGTATCTTCCAGCGCGGTCAGGCCCGGTAGCTCAGTTGGTAGAGCAACGGACTTTTAATCCGTAGGTCGTGGGTTCGAAACCCACCCGGGTCATTAAAGATAAGTTACTGCTATCCCTCGTCTACACAATTGCGACGGCCCGCCCATTGAGGCGGGCCGCTTGCGATAAAAGCCGAGAAAACCCCCAACTCGCCGAGGCACAGCGATCGAGACTTATCGTCTCCGCACACGGCCTACTTTCCGCCCGCTCGTCGTCGCCTTGAACGGATCGCAGTATCACGCGCCTTTTTGACGCTCGCCGCTGGGGACGCTAGGTCCGAGGCAAGCCTGCGCACCACGCGGGCTTCATCGGCAAGCGATGACTGCCAAAAACGAATCACGCGCCAGCCGCTGGATTTGAGCACTCGATTTACCCGGCGATCGCGACGCCGATTCCCAAGAATTTTTTGCGTCCAGTAGGTGGTGTTCGATTTTGGAAGGCGGAACCTTCTTGGGTTGCCGTGCCAGAAGTCGCCGTCGATAAAAACGACGATCCGTTCTTTCGGAAACACGAAGTCAGGCTTTCCCGGAAGCAAGCTTCCTCGCCGCCATCCGCGAATGCCATGCTTGCGCAGCAAACGAACGAATTGAACCTCGGTTCCAACGTTCCCACGAGACCGAATTCGGCTCATGATCGCAGAGCGCTGTTCTGTGGTGAACGTATCCGCCATCAGCTTTCTTGACCGATTCGCATCTGAACTGACCCTAACAGGACCTGGAGCGCAGAGCCTCTCCTTGCGTGACCATCACAGGCAGGCTCGGAGCCAAGCTTTGCTGCTCACTTCGCCTTGCCGGCCCTTCTCGCTCGGCGTATCATCATGCCATGACGCAAGTTATCGCCCCGACAATAGGCAGGACGGTGCGCCAAAAAAATGACCAACCTGACAAACTGGTGCGGGTGGGGTGCCTATTCGCTGCGATGGGTGGTTTCGCCAAGGCTTTCCAAAAAGTTGGCGCCGATGTGCTCTGGGCCAACGAGCTTGACCGGTTCGCCGTCGAGACCTTCGAGCTGAACTTCCCGACGGTGCGGTGTCTTCAGAAACCAGTTCAAGAACTAACTGTTCGGGGAGACAAGCTCGAATCCGTTGACATCCTAACCGCAGGCTTCCCCTGTCAGCCCTTTTCTGTTGCCGGCGAGAAACTCGGCTTCAAAGATGAGCGCGGCACGTTGTTTCTTGAGATCATACGACTGCTAAAGGAATTCGGGAAGAACAAGCCGGCGATTCTTCTTCTGGAAAATGTGCGCCATTTCCGGAACCATGATCAAGGACGGACATTTAAGAGGGTCCAATCGGAAATACAAAGGGCGGGCTACTGGTTCAGCGAGAAGGACGCTCAAGTCCTGAACACCTCGACGCATACGCGCATTCCTCAGAATCGGGAGCGCGTTTTTATGGTCGCGATGAACACCGACTTGTTCCCGTCGAACGCCTTTGTCTTCCCCGACCCGCTGCCAGAGGGCTCGACGAAACCAGTTAGAGATTTTCTTGATCTGGATCGTAGGGCTCCGAACGAATGCTACTTCCAGTCGTCATCGCAATATCATCCGCTCTTCGTTAAAGCGATGGAAAAGGGCGATCCCAACGCAGTATATCAGCTAAGACGCAACTACGTTCGCGAAAACATGTCTGGTGAATGCTTCACCCTTATGGCGAACATAGGAGACGGAGGGCACAATGACCCGGTAATCAAGGATCGCTGGGGGATTCGCAAGCTGACGCGCCGGGAATGCGCGAGACTCCAAGGTTACGATGACAGCTTCAAGTTCCCACCAAACATGTCCCGCGCCCAGCTCGGCAAACAGATCGGCAACTCTGTGACGGTTCCGCTGGTGGTCCGCCTTGCGAAGAATTGCGTAGCTGAGTTGAAAGAAGCTTAAGACCCCCCGGACTGCCCATTAGATGGCCTCTATCGAATGGATCTTCTCCCAGGTTGTGGGCGGACAGGATAGCGGCTTCCATGATGCCGGCGTCGAGACCTTCAAGGGAGACTTCAGCCGTTACTTGGCGAGGGAGCTAATTCAGAACAGTCTCGACGCCCGGCTGGATCAGAACAAACCTGCCGAGATTCGTTTTTCTGTCGAACAAGTCCCCGTCGCCGAGATCCCCGACGCGAAACGGTTGGCAACAACCATACAGGCCTGCGCTGACTACTGGCCGAAAGACGCCAAGGCAAAGTCATTCTTCCAGCGCGCCATCAGCATGCTGCGCAAGGCGACGATCCCCACGTTGCGCGTAAGTGATTACAACACTACTGGCGTTCACGGCAGCGACACGGATCGAAACCAGAACTGGTATAACCTCGTCCGATGCAGCGGATCTTCCTCAAAGGGTGGCGGAGAGGGCGGTTCATTTGGCATCGGCAAGAATGCCCCGCTCGCGGCGAGTCAGCTGCGTACGGTTCTCTACTCAACGCGGACCTCCGCTGGCGTTGCGTTTCAGGGTATTGCGAAACTCGTCACTCATAGCCATCCGGACGGCGGAAAGGCGCAAGCAACTGGCTATCTGGGCGGCTCCCATGGGGCATCCATTCGTGCTGTGTCCGCCCTGCCCCCGAGATTCCTTCGCACTCACCAAGGAACGGACATCATCATTGTGGGTGTGGCGGCCACCCCGTCGTGGAACGAAGAGCTGACTTTTTCCGTCTTAGAGAACTTTTGGCCGGCCATCCACTTCAAAGATTTGCAGGTATATGTCGGCGATCTACTCATTACTTCTGATAACCTAGAAAGACTTCTCGAGTCCTATTCAACCAGAGACGGCTTTTCGGCGCATCATTATTACCGCGCGTTCACCAACCCGACAAAGTATGTAAAGGCTGACCTTCCGATACTGAAGGCGGTCGACCTCTACCTGCGTGTGGGCGAACTCGATCTTCCTAAGCGCGTTGCGATGATCAGAAAGACTGGGATGGTGATTTACCCGCGCCAGTTTCGATCGCCCTTGAGATTCAGCGGCGTATTCCTGTGTAGAAATGAGGCAGGCAATGAAATCCTACGCGACATGGAACCGCCACGGCACGATGCTTGGGACCCCGACCTTCCTGAAAAGGGACAAAACAAGAAGGTTGACGGCGAGTTGACATCCTTTCTTCGGGAGAATATTCGCGCGCTCACACCAGCCGACGACTCGAAGACCATCATGATTCCCGGCCTGAGTCGCTTTCTTCCGGACGACGAGGACACGCCGGAGGAGGGTTTCGAAGCTGAGCCCGAAGCAGCTAATCGGGAGGAGTCGGCCGACCGGCGCCCCGTGGCGAAGACTCTTTCAGGCCAGAAGATCGACCCTAGGCGACGCGTTGCCCCTGCGCAGGATCACTCTGTGGGGGAAGAACGGAGCGACACCGATGGGCCCGATGATGAAGGACCTGGTCCGGACCCCGACGGTCCACCTAACGATGGCGAGGGAGGCAAGAGTAGGCGTAAGTCGGAGTCCGGGGGGCCGAGCGACGGCCCAACAAGAACCCCGATTCCAATCCTGTATCGCACTTTCTCTAGCGATCCCGTTGCGGGCATCTACACCGCGGTCGTAACTGCAAGAATGAAGGGCGCCAAGGAAGCCGTCCTTCAAATAAACGGGATAGGGGACGATGGGCGGAAAAACCCCGCCGCGCTCAAGTCAGCTCGCAGCGTGAAGGGCGATGCTTTTTCTGTAACCGGCCACACGGTTGGACCCGTGCGGCTGGTCGGCGGAAAGGCGCTTCGCATCGAACTTGTACTCGGCGATCCCGCTCGCGTGTCGATGGAGGTGGCCGCCCATGAGGCTGAGTGAGCGATCATATCCTCATCCTGTCGTGGGCAACCGCGATGACGTTCCCGGAGCAGCATTCCAGGCCGCAGTCGTCGCAACCAGCGACAAGGAAAACTTCTACATTGACGTGAAGATCGAGTGTAGCAGCGAAGCCGTGCGTTCACTCGTACGTGAGAAGCGAGCAACCTATATCGCCCATGTCGAGTGCAGTAACACGTTGTATCGACAGGCGTTTCGTTTCCACGAGGACAGACACCAGATCACGATCCCCGGCAGTCGACTGTTCGATAAGTTCGAAGTCAATGTTATGGCATGTGCAGTAGCGAAAGTGCCTGGCTACACCGTTTCCGGAGCGCATTCTGATTATGGCGATTCAATGTTCGACCTCGCTGAAGGGGACATCATTGCCGTCGCCGACGGAGAGGAGTTCCTAGCCGAATTTGAAGACTCGCTCGCTCGAATTGGGTCGATCATGCAGGTCGATGAATCGCCAGTCGACGCGGACGGCCCCCTGACAGTTGACTGGAATGGCAAGAGGATCGCGATCATTCTGAGCAAGAGGGATTTCGCGACCTACAACCTTCTCAAGGGGCTCGAACCGATAGGGAGTACACTCGCGTCGACAATTGTGCTTCCCGTTTTAATGCAGGCGCTGCGTGAGGTGAAAAACGCGGAATCCGGATTGGCAGGATGCCGGTGGCACGACATCCTCCAACACCGGCTGAAGAAGCTTGCCGTTCTCGGCTCAGATTTCGATGAGCTGGAAGTTGCTCAGCAACTGCTGGAGCTTCCGATCAAGCGGGCGCTGGCCTCTGCGCGCGCTCTCCAAGAAGGCGAGTAAGGTCGTGACCACCGTAAAGATCTTGACTGAATCGTTCGTCGCCCGCCTCAGGCGAACGGTCTCCGGCCATCTTGATTGGTACGCAGGCGACGAGCCCTTTGCCGAAGACCTAGCGAGCGGCGGAAAGTGGGATATTTCTACGAGCCTAGAGCCGCAGTTGCCTGCTGGGAACCAGCTCAGCAGCCTTTTGCTCCTCCCAGTTGACGGAGATTTGAAGGACACCGAAAACGCGGTTCGGCTTCATCGGGCGTTCGCCAATCTGACCCCTGTTCAGGCGCGCGACCCCCGGCTTTGGACGCGGTTTACACACGTCGAGTTTTGGCGTTACATGCGCGCGCGATGGCCGGTAGAGCGCTACATGGAGGACACCCTGAAGGCCGAGCGATACGTCGAAGGACGCTACTTCGTCCCCCGCAGCGAGGGCCGCGCGTTGCTACGGAATGGCATGGCGCGTTTATGGTGGTACGCATACCTCACTCACGATGATACTCGGGCAAACCCATACGAACTGACTGGGGTGCTCCTGAACACCCTCGATATTACGCAGCAAATTCTTGAGCGAAGTCTCGGCCGTTGCCGTTCCGTCTTAGTCGCCTTTCTCGAATTCCTATTGCAGAATCCGTCCTTGCTGGAAAGAGGCGAGGCGAACCGAGCCGCCATTCGATCTCTTGCAAAGTCGCTAAATCTCTTTGGCGGTGTCGCAGTTCTCGATACGCTTACACCGGGTATTATCAAGAGCCATCTGAATGCAGAACTTCACCGCGTTGAGACCGGTAGCGGCGTTGCGACGTAGAGAGTTTGGCAGCCGAGCGCTCTAGAGGGCGCTGACCGCGCGGAGTTGTTCGAACGTGTTTGGTCCAAGCTGTCGCGACCGTCGCGGAGGAATGCGGCATCTCGGGGCCTAGCCTCAAAAACTGTCGGCGACTTGGGGTCCCTTACCCGCCACGCGGATACTGGGCCAAGGTAAGAGCGGGAAAGGTGGTGCGCCGCCTCGCACTACCCGACGTGCCAACAGATAGGACCGGGCAGGTCTTCATAAACCTCTGCCCATCGTCCCCGCTCATGCTGAAGGCGGATCGGCGGTTGCTCCAAGTCCAACTTCGATCATCCCGCTGAAAGGAAGCTCGAACGTTTTGACCCGTCTCCGTGAGTTCCAGTAGGCGCGCAACAGGCCCCGGTAACCCACGCCAAACACGGCCGTTCGCGTTTGATATGGAAGACCGATTCGACGCGACAAACCGGCGATACGCTTCCATACCCAACGATCGAGTTGGCGCACCTGTTCGACGTCGTTCAAGATTCTGAAGCACACGAGCCAACTTCGAGGCCGTCCCTCGACCTCCACTCCCGTCAATTTAAGGTTTGCGTGGCGAATAGTTTGACGGAGGCACTCGGTCGCCGACGAGTACTCACCTTGGCGGAATCGGGTTTCGTGGAGTGCAATCACGCTTTCCATTCGCTTCTTGAACTTCGCGATGTTCGAGGGTTTCACGGCCACTTTCGTTCCGCGAAGCCGAAAGCCAACGAAGTTCACGCCGTCATTCATGTGGCCGCAGGTAACTGTTTTGGGCCCCTCATGCAATTCAAGTTGTATAGCCTGAGCACGCTCAACGACCGCGCGGGAGGCTTCCGCGCATACCGACTTGTCGCGACAAAGGACGAGAAAATCATCAGCGTACCGAACTAGTGTCGCCCCTGCGACCGTTCGGACCGCCTCATCGAATTCGCACAAGTACAAATTCGCGAGAAGCCCTGAAATCACTCCTCCCTGCGGAACGCCAAGCGTTCGACTAGGCGGGTAGACCCGAGCTTCCGTGTTGGCGTTGCGCGCCACATCGCCGGTTCGCGCGTACCTCCAAACGAGCTGCCTGGCCCTCGGATCAACATCAAGGTAGTCGATCAAGCCTTTCAACCGTGTGTGGTCAAGTCGATCAAAGAATTGAACGAAATCCGACTTGACGAAAAAAGGCTGACCGCCGGTGACGCAAGAATGGATTTGGCGGATTGCGTCGTGGGTGCTTATGCCCTGCCGATAGGCGAAGGCGCTGTTTGTCAGCCGAGTGTCGATTGCCGGTGTCAGAATGTCGTGAAGCACCGCCTGAACGAGGCGGTCGCGAATTCCTGAGTACGCGATCTTTCGTTCGCCTCCATCCACTTTAGGAACAAAGTGGTGCACGAACGGGCGGAATGCGTAGCGACCTTGTCGCACCTGACGTTCGATCGCGCCCAAGTGCTCCGGCAACTGTTGCTCGAACCTCTTGAGCGAAACGCCATCCCATCCTGCCGGAATCTTAACCCTGCCGGTGTAAGCGTCGGTTTTGCCGGCTTTCAACCGGTGCCAGGTCGCAGCCAGCGACTCGCGGGAAAAGGCGACGTCGAAACTGGGAGAGGTGGTAACCCGCGTTATTGCCGTGCCCCAGCGAACGCAGGTAAGTGGGGACTGGCGGACAAACTTCCCGCCTCAGAATCACTCCAGACTATCTTGACGATGGCGTCACGCTCCCCTTACTCGGGCAGTCCCAACGGACCGGGCACTTCTAAAGAGAAGTGCGCTTGCTTGAATGAAGATCGCCTGATCCCCTCCGCTGAGCAACTTCTCAAGCCGCCGAGCTTGAGTTTGAGGTCGTGCCAGACTAGCGTGTAGCGGGCGGGTCTTCACCTGCTCATCCGCGTTAAGCGGAGCCGATATAGGATCGAACTGATCCGAGGCGATAGTCACTCCAGACTATCTTGACGATGGCGTCACACGGTTCTTCGTATGTTGGAGGACAAGGGTCCGTTTGATCGGGTCAGGGCTATGGGACCCTGGCAATGCTTGGCCCGATCTCATCCGTATGTCGCTCTAGACGAATGTCGCTCTAGACGACGGTAGTGGGCCAGTTTCATCCACGACAAGGTTGTGTCGTCAGCGCGGGCGCGTCGTATCTTTCCAGCATGGCGAAGAAGAGATTGACGCGGCCACAACACGCCAGGCTTGGAAAGGAACTGGCGAAAATGCGGGATCGGATGGGCGCTGTCGCGGTTCAGTTGAGTCGCGCCTATGCGCAGCCAATCGCGGAGTCAGCGTTGCGGGCGCAGACGACCATTGACCGGCTGCGGTCGAAGCTCGGCGACATCGTCTTCCGTGAGCACCCGGAAGCCAGCACTAAGGAAAACGCGAGCGCGTACTACCCGAGAGGCGGGCGGGAGTAACCCGCGCATGAAGAGAACCGTGCCGGAAACTCCAATGCGCCGGGCGGCCGGCGTTCCAGGCGAAGGGTCACTCGGGCTGCGTATGTGATGGACGGCGCCATAGCGCAAAACCTCACCTGAACCCCTAACGGTCCGAATTTCAACGATGACGTCCCATCACGTAGAGTCAACCGGATACCGTAGGTCCGAGGTAGTTCAACCACATGACCCGGGTAGATGATGTCCGAGGATAGTCCGGCTTCGCTCTTTGATCCGTAGGTCGTGGGTTCGAAACCCACCCGGGTCATCAGCTGGTTTTTCGAAGCGCGCCTCTCGCGGCCAGAATCGCGCGCACGTCGTCGGTGACGATGCCGCTCACGCCCGTCCTCCACAGCTCGAGCGCTTCCGCCGGCTCGTCCACCGTCCAGACGTGAACGGGCTTGCCCGCGGCGCGCATGAGAGCGGCGAGGCGCTTTACGGGCAGCGGGAATCCGCGATATCTCCGCGGAATGCAGAGAGCGGCGGGCTCGACGGTAGCTCGCCGCCCGATCGGCAAGGCTGTTCGCGCGATGAGACGGACGAGTCCATCGCGTGACGGGCCACGCGCGATTCGTGATCCCTCGAACGCAACGAGTGCTTCCGCGTGGAATGAATCGACGAGGCAGCGCTCTTCAGCCCGGTGCTTTTCTATCAGTGACCGCGTCGGGAGTGATGCTGCCGGGGTCTTGAGCTCGATGACCAGAGGCGTGCGCGGAAAGCTCTCCAGAACTTCCGAGAGCGTGGGAATCCGGCACGGTCGACTCCGATCGGAGGCCGCACGAACGCCTGTGAACCTGCTTCCCGCATCGCGCGATCGAAGGTCGGCGAAGCTCATTGCCGCCACGGCGCCGATCCCATCCGTCGTCCGGTCCACCGTCGCGTCGTGGATGACGACTACCTCGCCATCAGCCGAGAGGTGGACATCGAGCTCGATGGCATCCGCGCCGTCCGCGATCCCAAGGTGCATCGCCTCGAGGGTATTTTCCGGCCCGCGCGCCCGACCGCCGCGATGCGCTATCACCGGTCTCGACGCAACGTCGAGCACGACGTTCACGCGCCGTCCGTGGGCATCGGGGAAAGCTGAATACCCGCTTCGGCCGCTTTCATCATCGTCACGAACGCACGTGCCGCGTCGGGCTCGAACTCGGTTCCCGCGCGCTCCTCGATGTAGGTGATGATCCGGTCGGACTCCCACGCGTCGCGGTAGGGACGGCGGGTACGAAGCGCATCGTACACGTCGCAGACGTGGACCAGGTTGCTCGCCTTGTGGCAGCTGCGGGGATAGTGGCACTTGGGGTAGCCGTGCCCGTTGATCATGATGTGGTGCTCGTGAGCGACGGCCGCCGCGAGGTCGAGACGCCTCCCGCTCTCTATGATGAGCCGCGCGCCATCGACGGGATGGTTCTGGATGATGCGGCGCTCTTCGTCGGTGAGCTTGCCGGGCTTGTTGAGCACGTCGGTCGGGATGTTCACCTTGCCGAGATCGTGGAGCAAGCCGGCGATGCCGAAAGTGCGGACGTCCTCCGACGACAGCTCCAGCGACTCGGCGAGCGCCATCGTCAGAACCGAGACGTTCAATGAATGCGTCGTCGTGTACTCGTCGAATTCCTTGAGCTGGAGCAGCGGCAGAATCATGTCCTGATCGCCGTGCATCGCCATCGACAGCGAGCGAACGACCGCCTCGGCCTCGGCGAGCGGGAGCTTGCCGCGGTCCTGCACATCGCGATGCATGGACTGGATCGACGCCGCTTCCTCGCGCAGCGAATACGAGATCGTCGCGACCGGAACCACGGTGTCGAGCCTCTCCTCCACCTGCTCACGGTCGCCCTTGATGCCGAGCGCGCCAATCCTGATCCCGGTTCGCCGTGCCGGCTGCGACTCGGCCGAATCGATGAACGAGAGCGTGATGCGCGCCATCATCTGCTCGAGGAACTCCTCGTACTCCTCGCGCGAGACATCAGGCTCGAGCTCAATCCGCTGGATTCCCGCCTGCGACAGCCTAACGCCCCACTCCCATTCCTCGAGCTCGCGGAGCGCGGTCTCACCGTAGATCGTCTCGTCGCCGAGGAACGAGAACTGCGGACGGGGATCGTGCTGCTGGAGATCGCGCAGGCACTGATACGACCGGTCCACCGCGCGCTCGCGCGAGGGATGCCCGTCCTGATAGAGGGCCATCGTCGACACGGCCTTGCCGAACGACACGAGGAACCGGACCGGATCGCTCATCGTTCGCCCGATCCGTCACGCTGCTGCGCCGCGGCGCCGCGAACGAGCTTGGCTCTCACCTGGGGGTCCTTGCTCTTCTCCGCCAGCTTGAGCGCGGTCGCCGCATCGCGGTCGGAGCTCCAGAAAGCGGCAATCGCGCTGAGCGCGGCCAGCATCTCAGGCGTGGCCGACCGCAAGCGCGCGCGCAGAGGCCAACGGGCTTCGGTGACCACGAACGCGAGCAGCCACTTGAGCGTAGTGGGAGTCTGCTGTCGCGCGACAATGCGTATTCCCATCGTCCGCAGCCGTGAATCGTACGCGCCTCTTTCCACTCGCCTTCTGATCAGATCGACGCACGCCGCCGAGCACTTCTCCTGCGCGGCGGCGAGGCCGGCGAACGCGACGCGGTTGTCGGGATCGGCGAGGGCCGACATGATCGTGGTGTCGCGCGCGCCCGGCTCGCGGAGGAGCATGCGAACGGCCTCGCGCCTCACCAGCGGGTCCTCGTGGCGCAGGAAGGGCCTCGCCGAAAAACCGGCGGGAAGCCCGGGAAGCCGGCCGAGCAACGCGAGCAGCTCGCGCTGAATCTGGGGGGGAGCGGCGGCCAGGCGCGCCGCCACCTCTCCTCCGGCATCATCGCCGAGTGACTCGAGCAGCTCGTAGTACGGGACGCGCAGCTTTGTGTCTTTGACCGCCACCACTGCGTCGAGGATGGGCAATGCGGCCGCGCGGCCCATTCGCTGTGCGAACCTGGCGGCGAGGGCGAAATCGACCCGTTCCTGCCCGAGAACGGACTTGAAGACCTGCTCCGACATCAGGAACTCGGCCACGGGCGCGCCGGCGTCCGCGCTCGGCGCGCCCTCGACCAGGTCGAGCAGAACATCGAAGCGTCCGGCGTCGCGCAGATCCAGCATCGCCGAGCGAACCCGCGGTCCGAACGACGCGAGCTCGATGCCGATCTTGAGCAGCCGCTCCGGCTCGCACTCAGTCGGCGTCGCGGAAGCGTTCGTTTCACGCGGAGCGCCGGAGTGTCTCGAGATGCTTTCGAGCGTCCGCTTGTACGCCTCCGGGTTCGGATCGTCGAGGCTCCAGTCGTCGATCAGGCGCTTCATGACGTCCTTGACGATCGGGTTTGCCCGCTGCCTCGGAGCGGAATCCGACGGATGGTGCGCGAGCTTGCCCAGCATCCGCAGCATCGAGTGCGAGACGGACTGCCCCTCTGTGAGCGATGCGGCTTTCACCAGCTCGATGACGGCCTCGACGGTTACGCCCTGAGACGCATCGAGCAGGAACTTGCGGCGCTGCCGCTTGTCGCCGCCCATCTCGAGGAGCCTCTCGAGCGTCTCCTGCTTCAGCGAGCCGACGAGGTGTGAGACCCGCCGCTGGAGCCCCGCGGCTTCGGGCCCCTCAGCGGACTTGAGCTCTTCGCCGATTTGCAGCAGGTACCCCACGATCACCTGGTCGTACGCCTGTTCCCGCTCGTGCTCGTCGATGGCGCGCGCGACCGTCGCCGGCTCGAGCGCCGTGGATTCGTCGGGGGCCTCGCGCGATGTTTTCAGGTGTGCGGCGTCGGTCGCGAGCGCCGCGCGCGCAAGGCCGACCCAGAGCTGAGTCGAGCGCGAAGCGGCCATCTGGTCGGGTGCGGCCGGCTCACCGCTGCCGTCGTCCTCGATCAGCTGGAGTCGATCGTAGGTAAGCGGGAAGAAATGAACGTGGTGCCACCGGTCGGCGAGCGCGTCACCAGCTAGACCGAGCGGCTTGTCCGAACGCACAGCGTCGACTGCGAGCGCGGACAACGCGTCCGCCAATTCATCGCGGGTGATTCCGCGCTGAAGCTTCATCGCACCGACGTGGTGCTTGTGAAGCCGTTCCGCCAGCTCCTTGAGCACGGGGTTCTGTGAGTCGGTCGCCACGCCCTCGATGATCAGCTGCTTGCGCGCAACGCCTATCGACAGCGAGGCACGCTCACCGATGAAGAGCAGCGCGAGCCGGTTTGCGACACCGTCGATTGCGACACCGAGCAATGGATGCGCGGCGGGATAGATCGTGTGCTTATTGAGCGTGATGGAGAGCTCGACGAGAAAATCAGCGAGCTCACGTGGAAGAGCCGAAACGCCCGCCCGCGCTGCCGGGGACGCCGGAGGTGTGACGGGCGGAGGCGTGGAAGGCGGAGTGGTCAGGCAGCGTATCCCAGAGCCGCTCGCACCTCGGCGCACAACGTCTCCGCCGTGAACGGCTTCTGCAGATAGGGAACCTTCTTGGCTCGTCCCGGCTCCGGGAACACTTTCTCCTTGGGATGCCCGGACATGAACAGGACGTTCAGGTCCGGACTGAGCTCTTTCAGCTCCTCCACCATTCCGCGGCCGCCCAGGTTCGGCATGTCGACGTCCGTCAACACGAGATCGATCTCGCCGACGTGGCCGGCCGCGAGCCGCAATGCGATCGCCCCGTCCTCCGCTTCCAGAACGCGGTATCCGCGCTGCGTCAGCACACGCTTCACCAGGCCGCGCAGCCCGGGCTCATCATCGACGAGCAGGACTGTCTCGGTGACACGCTCGCCTGCGGGCACCGGTTTCGCCTTTGCGGCTCCGCGCGGTGGAGTCCGCTTCCGCGTAGATGCCGCTATCGACGGATCGAAGGGCTCGAGGCGTGATGCGGCGAGGAGCCGGCGGGCGAGCGTCGAAGCGCGGTGCGCCGCGCGCTGGATCTCCCGCAGCTCCTCGATCCGCGTCGCGTCGTTGTCGGCCGAGGCGAGGAGGAACTCGGTATTGATGTGAATGACGGTCAACAGGTTGTTCAGCTCGTGCGCGACCGAGCCCGCCGTTTTCGTCGCTTCTTCGAGGCGCTTGGTCCTAGGCAATGCTTTTCATTCCTGACATTCGGTGAGAGACGAGTTGCCGCGACACCAGAAGTTAATGTTCCCGCTGCTACGGGGGCCAACAGTATATTGGCTCCATGCCTGAACACAGATACCTCTGAGAATGAAGAACGTAGGAAGCTCGGGTAACGTCGAAAGCACCCTCCACGGCGCCGAGCGGGCCGAGGGCGCGCCCGCCGACCAGTCCTTTCGTGACGCCATACCCCGGCTGCCGAAGGCCGAGGAGTACTTCACCCGCGGATTCGCGCTGTTCACGCTTCTATACTCGTCGTACTGGCTGTACTGGCGCTGGACGTCGACGCTGAATCCCGACGCGATGGCGTTCTCGCTTGCCCTTGCGCTCGCCGACACGATGGGCGTCGTGAACTTTGCCATCCTCGTGGTTACCTGCTGGAAGCTGACCTATCACCAGCCGCCGCCCGCTCCGCGCGGGCTCAAGGTGGACATTTTCATAACCACCTACGACGAGCCGCTCGAAGTCCTCCGCCGGACCGCCATCGGCGCGCGCGCGGTCACCTACCCGCACCGCACCTACATGCTCGACGATGGGGAGCGCGATGAGGTGAGAGCGATGTGCCAGCAGCTTGGCGTCGGGTACATCCGGCGCACCACCCACGAGCACGCCAAGGCCGGCAATATCAACAATGCGTTCAAGCACGTTCAGAACGACTTCACGCTCCAGCTCGACGCCGACCACGTGCCCCTGCCCAACATCCTCGACCGGATGCTTGGCTACTTCAATGACCCGAAGGTCGGATTCGTCCAGTCGCCGCAGGATTATTACAACACGGATTCATTTACGCACGTCGTGAACGACGAGGCAAAGCGCATCTGGGAGGAGAACCGGATCTTCTATTCTCTGATCCTCGCGGGCAAGGACAACTGGAACGCCGCGTTCTTCTGCGGCAGCTGCGGCATTCTCCGCCGCTCTGCGTTCGACGAGATCGGCGGCTTCTCGACCAAGAGCATCACCGAGGACATGGAGACCTCGATCGTGCTCCAGGGCCGCGGCTGGAAGGCGATGTATCACGGGGAAACGCTCGCCTACGGCCTCGCGCCGGCGTCCGCCACGGCGTATCACGTCCAGCGCCTGCGCTGGGGCCAGGGCGCGATGCAGATCCTCCGCAACATGAATCCGCTCACTTATCCCGGACTCACCATCGCGCAGCGAATCCTGTACTTCGCGTCCGCGACGACCTACTTCGATGGGTACATGAAGCTGATTCTGTACACCGCGCCGATCATCTTCTTCTTCACCGGCGCACTGCCAGTCAGCATCACGAACCATGAGCTGCTGCTCCGGCTCATCCCCTACATCATCTTCATGGTTCTGGCGTTCGAGATGCTGTCGCGCGGCACCGGCTGGATGCTCATCTCCGAGCGCTACAACATGGTGCGCTTCTGGACGTACATCCGCGCCACCACGGCGCTCTTTCGCGAAAAGCCGCTCAAGTTCCAGGTGACGCCCAAGGGCCGCGGCGAGGTGCCGTTCAAGATCTACGCGCCGCAGTTCCTCATCTTCACGTTGTCCGGCGCATCGATCATCTGGGCGACGCTCGCCAGCCGTTACGGCTGGATCGACTACCCCTCCTCGGGCTGGGACTCGATCGCGTTCTGGCTGAATGGATTCTGGGCCGTGTGGAACATGTACTTTGCGGGATATGTCGTCCTGCACAGCCGCGCATCGCGGCAGCAAAGGTTCGATCACCGCTTCCTCGACGCGTTTCCGATACGCGTCACCGTGATGGAGAACCGGGGCAGCGCGCCCCTGCTCGAGGTATCGGCGCTCACGCAGGATCTCAATCCGTCGGGAATGGCATTCCGCGCGTCGACCGCGGTCGCAGAGGGAAGCAGGGTCACTCTGCCGCTCGCGCTCGCTTCGGGAACGGTGCAGGTCTCCGGCGAGGTGCTCCGCGTCAGCAGCGAGACCACCCAGGGCGAGAAGGTGTTCACCCACGGAGTGAGATTCGACCAGCTTCCGTTCGAGACGCGTGATGCGATCGAGCTTCACTGCGCCCATCATTCGATTCCGATGGTGCGCATGCAGTATCGCCAGTCGACGAACATCATCACCCGCGCTGCGGAAGTCCTCGGCAACATTCGCGGCGAGCGACGCTTCAAGGTGCAGCTTCCCGCCGAAGTCTCGGTCGAGGCAAACGGCGACGACCCTGCGGAAGCCGGACTTGCCATGCTGGAAGACGTCAGCCCCCGCGGCGCCAGACTGTTGATGGAGACGCCCGTCGCGCCCGGCAGGAAAATCAGCTTCGAGGTTCCCGGCACGTCCTTCTCGGGAGAGGGAACCGTGATCTTCAACCGCACGCTCGAGTCCCCGATGCGCGTGCGATTCGTCGTCGGGATCATCCGCGATCCGAAGCGGTCCTGGTTCAGATCGTTGACGCGGGAGTGGCGCTCCCTCGGGGACGATGCTGACGAGTCCGCCTAGGACGTCTAGCTCGGAAAAACCCGCGCCCGTACATTAGGCCCACATGCGAGGTCTCGATCACGCGCCCCTCGTGGGGCGGAGCGCCGAGCTCGCGCTCCTCTCCCGGATCGTGGATGACGCGGCGCGAGGCGCGGGACGCTCGGTGTTCATCGTCGGGGAAGGCGGCATCGGCAAGACGCGACTCGCGATGGCCGCCGCCGAGCGCGCAGCGAAGCACGACTGGACTCTCGCCATCGGACGCGCCTATCCGGTCGAGACCGGAGTCCCGTACGCGCTGTTCTCGGACGCCCTGCTTCCCCTCTTGCGGACGCTCGACCCGGCCACGCTCTCGGTCCTGTCGCGCGGCGGAAGCGCGGAGCTCGGCTATCTCTTTCCTACGCTGGCTCCCGGCGGGGACCGTCCACGTGCGGCGGCCGACGCCGACGCAGCCGAGCTCAAGGCACGGCTGCTCTGGAACTTCACACAGTTCCTCGGCCGCCTCGCCGCCCGGAAGCCACTCCTCATCATGCTCGAGAACCTTCAGTGGGCCGATGCATCCTCGCTCGAGCTGTTTCACTTCATCGCGCGGCAGCTCGAGGGACACCGGATAGTCCTGCTGGGCACGTACAACGAAGCCGAGCGCGAGACGAACCCGGTGCTGCGCAGCACCGAGCAGTCCCTGCTCGGCCTCGGCGCGCTCACGGTGCAGCGGCTGACGTCGCTCTCGCCCGAGGAAGTGGACGACATCCTCCACCAGATGTTCGGCGCCGACCGCGCGGCGACACGACAGTTCTCGGCGCTGCTGTACCAGTCTACGCGGGGTAATCCGTTCTTCGTCGAGGAGACGCTCAAGTTTCTGGTCGAGTCAGGCGCGCTGTCGGAAACTGATTCACGCTGGACCGGCTGGGAGATGGAGACACTCCATCTTCCGCCGACCATCCGCGACGTCGTCAAGGCCCGCATCGACCGGCTTTCGGCCAGCGCGCGAACGGTCGCCAACCTCGCCGCCGTGATCGGGACGCGCGCTCCGCACGACACGCTGTCGCGGGTCTCGCGACTGTCCGAGCCGGACATTGTCGCGGCCCTCGACGAGCTGCTGGGACAGAAAATCTTCCAGGAGACTGGGAGCCTCGACAGCATCTGCTACGACTTCACGCATCCGCTTCTCCAACAGGTGATCTACGCCGACCTCGGGCAGGCGCGCGCCCGGCTGCTGCACGCAACGATCGCGGAAGCGCTCGAGGAGCTTTACGGAGAGGCCGCGCTCGATCACTCGGACGAGCTCGCGCTGCACTTCGCGCGCGCACACTCGCAGGCGCTGGCGCGGAAAGCGGTCACGTATCTCACCGCCGCGGGCAACACAGCGCTCGAGAAGTACGCCAACCGCGAAGCCGCGAACTACCTCACCGCCGCGCTGGACCACCTCGACAAGGACGATTCGATATCCGAGGTGTCGCGCAAGGAGATCGTCACCACCCTCGCGCGGACGCGGCAGCGACTCGGAGAGTACGACGTCGCGATGCGTCTCTGGGCGCGCGCGCGAGAGGAGGCGATCGCGCGCGGCGACCGGGACGCGCTCGCCGGCATCGAGCACCGCATGGGGCTCGCCTGCTACTGGAGCGGGAATTACAACGACGCGCTGACGCACTACGGCGAAGGTTTGGCCGCGGCGACCGCATCCGGCGACGCGGCACTCGGCGTCCGCCTGCGGCTGGCCAAAGGAATCTGCCTTCAGGACCTGGGTCGTCTCGCGGAAGCGCAGGCTGAAGTCGAGACAGCTCTCGCCTCAGCCGCGGCGGGTGGAGTGGAGAACGCGGCTCTTCTCTCACGCGCTCATCGCGCGCTGCTGCTGCTCTATGCGTGGACGGGTCCGCTCGATCTGGCGCGCAGGCACGGACTCGAGGCGTTGTCGCATGCCAGGACCGCTCGCCAGTACATGCTCGAGTGGACCGCCCACTGGGGCCTTGCGCTGGTGGGAGGAGTTGCCGGCAACGCGGCGCAGGTGCTCGAGCACCTCGAGGAGAGCGAGAGGCTGGCGGAGCAGATGCGATCTCCACTGTTGCCGCTCTGGTCCGCCGAGCTGAGGGTGCAGTATCAATCCGGCACCGGAGACTGGGCCGCGGCCCTTGAGACGGCGGAGAGAACCATCTCCCAGGCGCGGCGGCTCAGTCAGCGCACGTTGCTCCCGCGCCTCTATGTCTGGTCGGGACTCATCTATCTGTGGCGCGGCCAGAACGAGAAAGCGAAGGAATACTTCGATCTGGCGTGGAAGCTCGCCGGCGGGGAGAAGTCAGTCGCGGCCGGGGGGAAGGACCGGCCGCTCGATGTCCCGTCGATCGTGCCTGCGCATCTGGGAATGGCGTCTTACCATCTGGCGATGCACGATCCGCGCGAAGCGATTCGGATAGCGGAGGCCGGGCTCGAGATAGCGGACCGCACCGGATACGTCGTCTGGTCGCTGCAGTGGCTGCTGCCGGCGGTTTGCGAGGCGGCGATGGAAGCCAGGGACTTCGACCGCGCGGCCGCACATTCCGCACGCATGCGACGTGACGCGCTGCGCGTGAATCACCGGCTCGGGGTCGCGTGCGCGGACGGCTGCGACGGACTGCTGGCGATCTACCGCGACGGCGACCTCGCGCGCGGGATCGAGCTGCTTCGGTCGTGCGCCGAGCAGCTCGAGGAGATTCCGTTTCCGCCGTGGGCGGCGCGCATTCGCCATAGGCTGGGGCGCGCTCTATTGGAGACCGGCGAGCGGGACGAAGGAATGCGCGAGCTCCGCAAGGCGCACGACGTGCTCGCCAGACTGGGCCAGACCGTCGCCCTCGACCGCACCCGCGACGACCTGCGCGGAATAGGCGTCAGGCCCCCGCCGCGATCGATTACGACGGGTGCCGCCGGGCTCACGGGCCGGGAGCTCGAGATCGCCCGGATGGTCGCAACGCGGAAGTCGAACAAGGAGATCGGCGGGGCGCTCAAGATCTCCGCCCGCACCGTGAGCACCCACCTGTCCAACATTTTTCTCAAGCTGAGCGTGGAGTCGAGAGGTGAGCTGGCTGACTTCGTGCGACAGAACGGGCTGAGTGACGGCTGACTGCCGGCCCGAATGGTCGCTGATACGTAGCAGTACGTATGGGCGGCTGTTCAGAGGATGACACCCTTCGTGAGGGATCTGCTCACTTACACTCCAAGGAGGAAGAATGTTGAAGCTGTTTAGAAGCGCCGCCGTTCTGACCGTGTTGGTTGCCGCGGCCTGCAGCGACTCTATCGGACCCGGCGACGTTGCGGGGACATACACCTTGCGTGAGGTGAATAACGACGAGACCCCGCCGTTTGTGGTTTTCGACGATGGCGACGAAAGAACCGAGATTGTGTCCGGTGACTTCGTCATTCGCGCGGACGGAACCTTCACGTCGACCCTGGTCCTGCGGGAAACCTTTCAAGGCGAGACTTTCCCCGATAACCCACTAGAGTCGTCTGGAACCTATGACCTGGATGGGAGGGACATCACTTTCGAGGATTCGGATTTCGGTGATACACTCGTCGGACGGATCTCCGGCGACAATCTTATTTTCGACGATCCGGGCATCAGGCTGGTGTTCACGAGATGAGTGACCCCCGCGGGTGGGGAGGAGCGCGAAGGATGTCCTTCCCACCGCGGGTGTGTTGACGCTGCGAAAGGCGTTATGTATCAGCGCGGCGCTGCTGAGCGTTGCGTGCACGACCGCGGCCGGTCCGCCTGTCCCCGCACCCGCGCCGGTCAATACCGCGGAGACGGCGATTGCGCCCGATCGGGTCGCCGACTCATTGCTGGTGGACGTTCAATCGCTCGCACCGGACCTAGTCGTCGACATGCGGTACACCACCGCGAACAACTTTACCGGCGCCCCGCTACCAGGCTACATCGCCAACCGAGCGTATCTTAGGCGCGAAGCCGCCGCGGCACTGTCGCGGGTGCAGCGCGCGCTGCGCGAGCGCGGTCTTGGCCTCAAGGTGTTCGATGCCTACCGCCCGGCGCGCGCGACCGAGGCAATGGTCGACTGGACGGCCCGCGCGAATCGCGCGGATCTGCTGCGGGACGGTTACATCGCGAGCCGCTCGCGCCACAACCTCGGGCTTGCGATCGACCTCACCCTGATCGAGCCGGCGACAGGACGAGAGCTGGAGATGGGAACGGAGTTCGACACATTCTCTTCAGCTGCCCACACGGCGAACGCATCTGGCGCGATTGCCGCCAACCGTCAGCTGCTAAAGTCGGCGATGGAGCGCGAGGGATTCGCGAGCTACGACCAGGAGTGGTGGCATTTCAGCTTCAGCGGGCCGGAGCCGCTTCGTTTCGACGTGCCGGTTCGGTAGCCGCAACCCTTTTGTCGCTCTCCGCGCGACGCGCGGGCATCGAGAACGCGAAGATGGATCCCTCGTCCGTGAATTCCGCCCACGCCCGCCCGCCGAGCGAGGCGACGGTGTCCCGGACGATGCTGAGCCCGAGGCCGGTGCCCTCGATGTTTGTCTTCGCATCCCCGCCGGCGCGGAAGAAGCGCTCGAACAGGTGGTCCCGCAGTGCCTCCGGAACGCCGATTCCATTGTCGATCACCCGGACGACCGTCTCGGCGGGATGAAGCTCGTCGCCGCCGGTCACGTAGCCCACGACTTCGACCCAGCGCTTCGGCTTGGACGGATCGGCGTACTTGATGGCGTTGGACAAGAGGTTGGACAGCGCGAGCTCCACCGCCGCGGCGCTCACTTCGACACGGGGGAGGTCCGGTGAGAGCCTGACCTCGACACCGCGCGCCGCCGCGGCTTCGCGAAGCTGACGGACGACCTCGGCCGCCGCTTCTGGTAACGCGACGTGTCTCGACTGCCGCGCATCCTGCTCCAGCCGCGAAAGCTCCACGAGATTGTCCAGAGTCGCCTTCATCTCGCGCGTATTCCGCCGGATGACCGATGTCAGCTCCTTCTGCTTTTCGCGCGGAAGTTTTTCGAGCTCGAGAACCTCCGCCGCCCCGCCCACGGCTCCGATCATGTTCTTGAGCTCGTGCGAAAGGGCGCGGTTGAACCCGCGCAGCCGCTGCTCGCGCTCCTTGAGGCGCTCTTTCACCAGACTCAGGTAGTGGGTGACGGTCGCCTGCTCGATCATCGCCACCGCCAGAAAAAGACGGTGGCCGCACGCGAGCAGCTCACCGCGGCTGCACGGCTCGTCGATGTCGTCGACGGTGCGTGACAGAAAGGAGAACAGTATTCCCCCGAAGATCTCGTATTCCTTGAGGAGCTCGTACTCGTCGAATCCCTGCTCGAATCTCAGCTCTCCCAGTTCCATTGCCTTCGCGACGACGGGAACTTCGGCTAAAACGACCTTGTGGGGATTCTCGATGTAATCGGCAATCCCGTCGATGAGCAGGGGCATGTGGTCGAGGAGCTCATCGGTAGGGAAGATCCGATTGTCGTCGAGCGACACGCGCGCGCTGATGCGGTTGAGCCAGCGCTGTGTCAGGTCGTCGCGGCTCTCGCGCATCCGCGCCGCCAGCGCGCGGGCGAGGCTGCAGTCCTCCAACATCTGGTCCGGGGCCTCGAAGACCTCATCCGGTAATTTTCCCATCAACAGTCCCGCGCGAGGGTAGCCAGAGTCTCAATCTAGTGGGAATACCCCGTACGAAGCAGGAACGGGGCCCGGAACAGGGGTTGCGATAGGGGAGGGGGGTATATAGATTCAACGTCGAGAGATTCAGCCCCGAGGTCTGTCATGGCGACGGCGACGAAAGTAAAGCGAGACAGCTCGATATCCTTCCCGGTCACCGGAATGACCTGCGCGGCGTGCCAGGCGAGGGTTCAGCGCGCGCTGGCGAAGCATCCGGGCGTGTCGTCCGCGTCGGTCAACCTGATGACCAACAGCGCGGCCGTCGATTACGATGCGGCCATTGTCGCTCCACCCGAGCTCGTCGCGGTCGTGCGGGGAAGCGGCTACGGCGCTGATCTGCCGACAGGCAACGAGAGCGAGCTGCGCCCCGACGCCGATGCCGACGACGCCCAGGTGCGTGAGGCCAGATCACTCGCGCTGAAAGCGAGTGTAAGCGTCATCGCCGGGCTGGTGGCAATGGCGCTCTCGATGACGATGATGGCGAATGCGGCAGTCAATTACGCGCTGCTCGCGATCACTGCCGTGATCATGGTCTGGGCCGGCCGGGACTTCTATGTCCGCGCCTGGAA
>Ga0190265_10000377_pt1 | contig 33853 bp, 57 predicted proteins | sample Popmic124T_FD_133135 | JGI IMG/M metagenome (GOLD analysis project Ga0190265, IMG submission 133135) | Populus adjacent soil microbial communities from riparian zone of Indian Creek, Utah, USA - 124 T | ecosystem: Environmental > Terrestrial > Soil > Riparian zone | place: USA: Utah | collected...
GACGAGCTCGGTGCGCCCGAGTGGTGCGTCTTCGACGCGGACAAGCGGCCGGTCTTCCGGTGCTGGGACGAGGTCATCGCGCACGCGGCGGTCGACGTGATTCAGGGGATGGTCGAGATCACCGTGCAGGCGAAGGCGATCCGCGAGCGCGGCGTGCCTCGCGTGACGGTGGTGTTCGCGCGGCACCAGCAGCACTTCATGGTCTGGCTCTCGAAGCGGGACCCGAGCACCGTGCGCGCGATCTACGCGACCGAGCTCACGCAGCTCGTGGGGCTCGACCACCCGCAGACCGACGTGGTGCTGCTCCCGGGCTACCAGGACTCCGAGGCGTGGTGGCTGCACGGGCGGAAGTTCGAGAACTGGCTCGGCCAGCACGCGGCGTTTGGCGGGCCGGCGCCGCGGGAGGAGGAGCTTTGACCGCGAAGGAGCTCGAGGCGCTCGTGGGAAAGCTGTCCGAGGCGGTCTGGCAGGCCGGCGGAGAAGACGTTCACCAGGTGCGCGTGCATCCGGACGACTGCCCGACCGAGGGCCCCTGGACGATCGAGACCGACTTCCATGTCCTGACCGTGCAGCGCGACCCGCTCGTGCCGCGCGGCCAGGTGCTGCTCATGCCGACGCCGGGCGAGCCGGTCGACCTGCACAGCTCGGAGATCCGGTGAGCGTCACCGAGGACACCGACCAGATGCTGACCGCAGTCATGGGCGACCTGCTCGACAACTGCGAGGCGATCGGGCTTGCCGACGACACGGCCGCGCTGGTGCTCGTGTACCAGCCGAACCATCCCGAGAAGAAGTTCAGCGCGCGCCTGTTCGACCCGCGGCTGCCCGAGGGCGAGCAGCCCGACCTGGCCGCGTTCCTGCGCGAGCTCGCGGACAGCGCCAGCGACGGGACGCCGCTCGAGGCTGAATTCATCGAGCACGAGACGCCGGGGGTGCGATGAGCTGCGAGATCATCGACCGCGGGAGCTTCATCTGCGAGCGCAACCCGCTGCGCCTGCCGCCGGCCGTGGTCTGCGCGCACTGCGGCCTGGTGGTCGAGCTCGAGGGACCCGACTCGCGTCCGAAGATGCGCGCCCACAAGGACCAGTCGGGCGCAGAGTGCTGGGGCTCGCGCAAGAGCGCATACCTGCTCAAGCCGCGGCTACAGCATGGTGCAGATCGTGGCTGAAGCGCGTAGGATCGTCGGTCTGTGAAGACCCGGCGACAGCTCTTCTGCCCGAAATGCGCTCGGCCCACACGGGCCAGCGAGGGCGACCGCTGTCCGATTCACAACCTGCGCGGAATGCCCCGCACGCACGACGCCGGCTCGTCTGAGCGTCGCGCCTCGGAAGCAGCGGCCCGCGCGCTCGAGGACAAGCGCACCGCGAGGTTCCTCGAGCGGATCGATCGTGACGCGCGGCGTCACAGCCACGGCCACCCGGTCGAGCTCACGCCGGCCGAGAGCGCGATGGCCGACGTGGCGCTCCAGCGCGGCATGGAGCTGCACACGAACTGGCCGCGCTTCCTGATGTCGTCGCCGGCGCGAGAGAAGCCTCTCGTCGCCGACATTCTCGAGCTCCCTCTCGGGGAGCCCACGCAGAGGATCTACGAGCTGCTCGAGCAGCTCGGTGTCACGGTGCACGTGGCCCGGCCCGACCGCCCGGGGGCGCTCATGCCCTGGCGCCAGGCCGTAGAGATCAACGCGTGACGATGCATTTCGTTAAATGCGACGCCGGCCCGGTGGGCCGGCAGTCACTTGGGGGGAATCTGAGCGCCGCCGATGCGCGCGCTGCTGCTGTTCAAGCTGGACTGTCTTCTGAATCGGAGCTCGGAGGCGTTAGCTGCGCCGCCGAGAGCCTTGTGTCCGAACGCGCTTTCTACGCGACGTACCAGGTCAGGTGTGGGCATGAACGGACGCCGGGAGTATACCCTCCGCGTGTCCGGTTTGTCATGCCCCCTGTGGCAGGTCGACCGGGGGGTACGACTGCCGATCTTCGGAATCCGTGCGGGTCACACTACGGGGGAGCAGGAACGGCAGGCTCGGCCGCCCCCCACGCCAGAGGGTACCTGCCCGCATCGGACAAGAGCTCGAGAGTTGCTGGCTGTGGGTTTGCCGTAGCATTCAGCCACCGCTCCAATCGAGCTCCCGCCCGCCTGACCTCCGCTTCATAGCAACCCCGACCGAAGGGCCATCGCGCGATTTCGACGCGAACGCGGAAGAAGGGCCTCTCTGCGACCAGCGGTCGACCCACCCCAAGCCAACGGCCCGGCCCCGGGGTGGTACGACCTGCCGCACCCCGCACCACCTGTAGACAGCCATCACCTGAGCACAGACCAATAGTCGTACGCTCCCGGATGCCCTCTGGGCCCCGGATCGCGCCGGACGCCTCCGGGGGACCTCCGGCTCTACCGGACGCCTCAGCCGGCGGGGCACGGGGCCGACCCGCACCAGCGGGCTCGGCCGGCAGAAGCGCTCACGCGCTGGTCCGCCCGAGCTCGAAGCCCGTCCGGCGATCCAGAAACGAGCGCTGTGCCGCAACCCGCTTCGAAGGGGCGGGGGTGATAAGGCCCCGCCGCGAGGCGGAATCCCCGCGGTAGCGGTGCCGCGCCGGAAGGCGCAAGCCGAGGAGCGTGAGCCCGGAGGCCGTGCCCCCCCGGCTGAGGGGCGCCGAAGGCGTCCGGTCCGGTGGTCAGCGTGGACTCCTCTCTCAGACCCCACCCCCACCTCGGCGGGGCCGGGCGGGCCCGGAACGGGTCAGCCCAGGCCGGACCCGCGCCCCCACCCCCACTTCCAACAAGCCCGTGCGATCCGATGGACCGCCGTAAGCGGTCCGTCGGGAGCCCGGGATGACCCGGGAGTATTGCTCCGGACTCCCAGTGACCGTTTGTCTACACCCCCGCCGCGCGCATAGAATTCGCCCCATGGCCGACGGCGACGACGCGTTCCGGAACGAGCTCGACCTGCTGTACCTGGACGTCGCGCGCAACGCGGTCCGCCGCACGAAGGCCGCGCTCGCCACGGCCGAGGCCGATCTCGAGCAGGCGATCCGCAGGCGCGATCGCGCCCGCGAGAACCTCGACAAGGCGATCGACGAGCTGCGCGCCACGTTCCAGCGCGCCGTGACGCCTCCGACGCCCGACGAGTAGCGATCCGCGTCCGCGGGAGCCCGGCGCACTATTGGTCAGGTCTCGTGACGCGGTCTGGCTACGAGTGGCCGCCCTCGTCCATCGACCACCACCCTGGGCCGCGGGTCCAACAAGTCCGCCAGGTACTCGCTCGCGAACGCCCGCGCCGCCTCTGCCTCGCGCAGCCCCCGCGCCCACGTGTCCAGCCGCGCCATCGTGAGCGGGAACATCTGCGCCAGCGCCGCCCGCCGAGCTCGCCGCCGGTCCCGCGCGTTCCCGCTCATCGCCACCGCTCCACGACCGGCTCGTAGTGCTGCCACGCCAGCCACCAGAACGCCCACCACAGATCCGGCAGCACGCAGCCCCGCGCCAGGAACTCGTCCGCGTCCGCGCGCATCGGCTCGAGCTGGCACTTCACGTACCACTCGAGCAGGTCCAGCAGCTCCTCGATCACGACGCGTTTCCTCCAAACCCCCCGTGCAGGTATCGCCCAACGGGTAGCCCACAGAGTGCCAGATGGGACCCAACGGAGGGGACCCACGCATGTAGGAGGAGGACCCATTGGTTAAGGCGGCAAGGCCGCGCTGGGGCCCCAAAGGGGGGGTGCCCCCCCTCCGGTCGGGAGGGTAGGGACCCGAGCTAGACCGGGGGCTTAGCTCGAAGGCTGCCGGTCCGCTGCGCAACGATGCGAGGGACACTCAGGATGCGGGGGGAAGGCGAAACGGGGGGCGAATGTAACAGAATGTCCGTTATCGGACCCAGCCCAAGCAGGCACTGCCCCGGTCAGCATGGGTGGGCGAGAATACTCCCACCCATGACCGAGCTGCGACGTCGCCACGGCAGGCTGGCCCCGCTGTCAGTGCCATTGCCCGAGGAGCTGCAGCGGTCGGTCGCGGTCAAGGCCATGTTCCGACCATGCCAGATCCCGCTACTGGAGTCGATCGCAGAGGACTGGGGAGTCGCGGGGCTGGGCACGGTCGTGTGGGCGGTGACGACGTGCGAGGTCGAGCGAGCGCGCGATCGCTACCCGGAGCTTGGGGCAGTGGGCGTGAGCATGGCGATCGCTGCGCGTGCGCTGCGGCTGGTGGGCGTTGACGGAGGCGGTGCGGAAGACGCGTCCTCTCAAGCTCTGGTGTCGGGAGCACCGAGTGGCGTACCACGAGATTGCTGCTGCTGCCGGAGTGGGGCGATTGGCGGTGAAGCGGCTGGCGAGCGGGAAGGACCAGCACCTCGTGACGCTCGGCGAACTAGTGGCGATCGCCGACGTCTTGGGCGTGACCTGCTCGTGGCTGGTGCCGGAGCTGAACGTGGAGTTCGGGCGACGGATGGTGCGCAGCGTTCAGCGGACGGACGTGAGGCACGCGGCGCGGGGGAGGATCGCGGCCGCGCGGCGGACGGCGGCTGGCGGTTGACAGGCGAGCCCTGATCGGGCGATGATGCGGTGCGGGGCGATTTTGCCCCGATGAGCGGGACCGGCGAGAGATCGCAGCGTGTCCCTTGGAGCGAGAGATGGCCGAGCAGACGGCTTCCCCGGTTTGGACGGATCAATCGGCATTCGCGGCAGTCTGGGATCACTTCATCGCGCGCGGCGGAGCGCTGGCGGTGGTCTGGAGCGATCCCGACGACTTCGCGCTGAGCTACACGACGTGTCGCTACCGGACCGACGACGGAGCGCGTTGCGCGATCGGGCTGCTGATCCCGGACCGAGAGTACGGCACCGAGGCCGAGCACTCGCCGCTCTCTGTGATCCGCACGGCGCCGGAGCCGCTGGCCGACACGCTCGCGGCAGAGGCTACGCTCGCGGCCAAGATCGGTGCGGACGCGCGCACGCTCACCTGTTCGACGGAGCTGCGCGACGCGATTCGGCACGTGTTCGCGGCGTACTGGGATTTCTACAAGACGTCGGAGCCCAGACGCATGGCGCTCGAAAGCAAGCTGGAGGCGCTGCTTCGGGGCTGATCCCCGCCCCAGTCGGCGCCGCGGGACGGCTCGCGGCGCTCATCGGGGGCGTGGGTCAAGAGGGAGCTACGCAGATGAGTGACGAGCAGACGACCGAGGTACCCGAGAACGTGGCGCGCGCGGTGGCGATCGCGGCCGGGGAGATCCCGGCGGATCCCGACGCGAAAGCGCTCCGGGCTCGCGGGGGAGTCAAGGACTACAACGCGAAAGGCAATCGGCGCGCGCACTGGTATCGCATGGTGTGGCGCAGCGGCGCATGGGAGTACGTCTCGCAAGAGCGGCTGCCGAGCGGGAATTATCTCGCGCACGAGCGACAGGCGACCGTCCGAGGCGACGTCTATCCGGGCGAGATTCTGGTGACGCACGATCATGGCGCGGGGCTCGACAAGGGCGCGCTGCTCGTGACGCTCGGCAGCGACGGAAAGATCGCGTTCGTCGACCTCGACACGGCCAACACTCGGGCGGGGCTTGAGATCACGCTGCCGAACGGCGCCATCGTCAAGACGCCGAATCCGAGGGGGCGCTGAGCCATGACCTACAAGCAAGCGCTCAAGGCGTCCGAGGGGAACGTCGCTCACTGCACCGGCGAGGCATACCTCGCAAGTGCTGTGAGCATCGTCTGCCGCGTGCACGCGCTCTCGCCCGAGTACCTGTACAACGGCGCGCGCGCGGCCGGGCACACTGGCTCGTCGATCGAAGAGGCCGACCTGGCCGAGCTGATCCGCCTGCACGGCGACGGGATGGAGGCCTGACATGGCCAAGCGACAAGCCAAGGCGAGCAAGCCCGAGACGTACGTAGAGATCGTCTACGTGCTCACCTGCCGCGAGTGGGACGATCCCGAGTTGCACGGCTCGAAGGCTGCAGCGCTCGCGGCGCTGGAGCACGAGACGCGCGAGCAGTGGAAGCTCTACATGCGCGGGCAGGAGTGGCCGGGCTCGGTCGACGAGGCGCGCGACGTGCTGATCGACGAGCACGAGGTGGACGTGGTCTACCTGGACTCGCACGACGTGGAGTTCCCATGCTGACTGAGCGCGACTGGAGCAAGGGATTCGCGCGACAGGACGAGCACGGCCCCGAGCACTGGGGCACGTGGGTCACGCCACGGGGCACGGTCGTGCGTGCGTACCGGGGCAAGCGCAACCGGGTGCGCTTCTACCGGGCGGACGGGCGGACGTGCGGAGTCGAGCAGTCGAACGTGGCTCCGGCGCACGCCTATGCGATGGCGCACGGCTGGTCGCACATCTCGCCCGGCGAGCTGCGCGGCGAGCTGGAGGCGGCGGCCGAGCGCCTGGTCGGCGAGTGCAGCATGTGCGACGAGCACACGTGCGGCGGCTGCACCTACGCGGGCCACCTGATCGCGGTGTACACGCCGAAGGCGAGCAGGCGCCGCGCTGGATAGCGGAGGGAGCCCCGGGGCCCGCGCCCGGGGCCTGTCGGCGTCTGCACCACTCGCCTTGAGTGGCCCGGACGCGGGCAGAATGCCCAGGGAGGTTCGCATGGGAAAGCTGAAGGATCTGGGGCCAGTCCCGCTCGCGGCTGCCACGTCGGAGGAGCTCGCGGCGCGGGCGGTGGTGGGCGTGCGCAACGGAGCGCTGACGGCGGGACAGGGCGACGTGCTGCTCGGCATGGCGGGCATCGTGGCCGCGATCGACCGGCAGACGCGCGCGCTGGAGGGGCTGATCGAGGCCGTGCGCGACGCCGGCGGCGTGCAGTGACCGCCCAAGAGGAGGCAGTCGATGCGCTGGCGCGCGAGCTGTTCGACGCGCCGATCGTCACGTCGCCCGGCGATCGGATCGCGCTCGCGCAGTGGATCCTCGAGCGCTACGTGCCGCGCTCGGAGCACCAGACGGTCCGGGCGGCGATGGAGGTGCAGGCGGAGGCGCTGCGCGACAACATGGCCTGGCGGCAAGAGATGGAGGCCAAGGTCGAGGAGCACGAGCAGAAGCTCTCGATGCTCGGCACGCAGCTCGCGGACCTCGGCTCGCAGCTCCGCGGCGTGCAGCACATGCAGCATGCGGAACTTGGCGCGCTCACGGTCGCGAGCGACACGGCGCAGCGCGCGAACAAGCTCGACTTCGAGGTTCAGCGCCTGAACGAGCGGCTCGACCGCGCGTTCGTGGAGATCGGCAAGGTCGCGTTCAAGGCGGGCACGGGCGACGCGACGCTGCTCATGGAGCAGCAGCGTCGCGAGCAGCCGCGGGACGGCCTGTTCGGCGAGCTGCCGACGGTCGAGCGCAAGGCGGGCGTGCAAGAGAGGCTGGCCGGGCTCGAGCAGGACCGGACGCGGATGGACCAGGGTGTCCAGGAGATCCGGGCCGCGCTGGCGAAGGCGGCGGCAATCCTGCGCGGCGGGAACTTCAACCTGGGCGAGGTGCACCTGGACCTCGGCGACATGCTGCGCAACGTCTTCGGCGAGCCCGAGGACTACAACACAGAGGAGGGTCAGGGGTGAGAGACGACGTAAGGGAGCTCGGACTGGAAATGCAGCGTGCGTACGCCCGCGCGGACGAGATGCCGAGCCATCCGGACCTCGGGATGATCTGGGCGTGGGCGGCGGAGTACGTGCTCGCGCGCTTCGAGCGCAAGGAGATGACCGAGGCGCTGTCGCCCCTGAACGCGCGCTGCGCGGAGCTGTCCCGAGGCTTCACGGTGAATCGAGGCGACCTGCGGGACGCGCTCAAGCCCGTGCACGCGCAGCTCGACCGGATCGACCAGGCGATCGCCAAGCTCGGGCGGATCCCGGTGGTCGGCGAGGAGTTCGACCCGCGCGCCGCGGGCACGCGGGCGCTGCCGCGGATGTCGGACCAGGAGTTCCTGTCAAAGCGCGTGGACATTCAGAGCGAGAGCATCGGGCTGCTGCGGCGCGACCTCGAGCACGTGCGGCGCGACTACACGAAGCTGTTCGAGCGCATGAACGCGCTCGAGGCCGCCCGCGACGAGGAGGTCCCCGATGCTGACCGCGGCTGAGTTGATCGGACTGGCGGACCAGGTGCGCAAGCTCGCGGACGACTCGCTCTCGCCGCGCACGCTGCAGGACCGGCCGGCCATGCTCGTGGTCGAGGGGCTCTACCGGGCCACGGCGAGCGTGGTGGGCGCGCTCGAGCGCGCGGCCGAGGCGCAGAACGACCGGATGCTCGTGCTCGAGGACCTGGTCGAGCACTACCGCGCGGAGGCGGGCGAGAAGGGAGGAGGCGACGGTGATTAGCTACACGAGACCGAAGGAAGACGAGGTGGTCGTGCGCCTGGTGGCGCGCGGCCGGATCATGGACGCCTGGCAGGTGGCGCACGAGGCGGGGGCGACGCTCATCCTCGGGCACAGGCTCACGCGATTGACCGTCTCGCAGCGCCCGCGGCGCGGCAAGGCGGCGTTCGTCGAGCTCACCTACCAGGTGATGCACGGCGAGCCGATCACGCGGCTCGAGGCCGAGCAGGCGTTCGGCGAGCTGGCGCGGCGGGCGTCGGCCCGATCGGAGGCGGCGTGAATCCCCTGATCGTTCAGGCGATGGACGAGGGCGGCGAGCACGCGCGGCTCTATCTCGGGGACGGGATTTACCTGTCGGTCGACGACGTGGGCGCGGTCTGGATCCGCACGGAGCGGCTGGCCGAGAACACGCGCACGATGGAGCTCGGCGGCATGGTCGCGCACCTGCACGAGGTCTGCCTCGACTGGACCGCGCTCGACAGGTTCGGCGACTACGTGCGCAAGGTGCACGGCCTGCTCGGCGCGGGCAAGCCGCTCCCGGAGGAGCTGTGAAGCTCGCAGAGATCGAGGCCGCGCTGGCGGCGATCGGCAATGTTTGGTGGGAGGACTTGGATCACGTCCGGGAGTTTGTCACCGGCGACGTGGCGAACGGATCCGAGGCGGACGTCGTGTTGATCGCCAACGCTCCCGACTACCTCCGGGCGCTCCTCGCCGCCCTCCAGCAGCGGGACGAGCTGCTGCGGGATGTCATGGAGGTCGAATCCGGGAGCTACCTGCGCGCGTTCGACCGCTCCGCTGAGCGAGCTGCGGTGCATGCCCGCATCCGTGCGCTGCTGGAGCGGGGTGGGGCGTGATGGCGAACACGCTGAGACCCGATCACGAGCCATGCGACCGCGAGATTGCATACCTCCGCGCCGAGCTCGCCCGGGTCCGGGCGGAGCACAAAGTGAAGTGCCTGTGCCGGGCGTTCGGTGACGAGCCGAAGGCGCTCAACGCGCTCCAACGGATTAATGCGGACACGAAGCGGATCCGGCGCCGAGCCGTCGAGGTGTACGGCGACAACCCGCACCAGTCGCTCGGCTTTCCCGAGGCGGACGTGTTCGCGTTCGACGAGCTGCTGTTCGAGCGGCTCAAGGCCGCGCACGCCGCGGGAGATCGCGAGCAGCTCTTGGCCCTCTGGGGGACCGCGCAGCCCTTCCGCTTCGCTGGCGAGCCGACCGCCCGCGCCGCGCTCGGCACGGAGCCGACGTGAGCGACAAGATAGTGGCCGCGGTGCTCGACGTACTGGAGGCGCGGCTATGGCGTGTGCGCAATCAAGTCGAGGACGCGCTGCTCGACCCCACCGCAGTGCAGCCGCTCGTGGAGATTCGGAAAGCGACGGACGACGCGCTCAAGCAAGCGGCGTGGTTGCGGCAGGCGCTCCTGCCGCAACCGCCATCGGAGCCCAAATGAGCCTCGACCTCGACCAGCAGCGGACCCGCGACCAGCGCATCCTGGAGCACGCGCGCGCCTACCGCGAAACCTACCGCCTCTGGCGCAAGCTCGACCGCGAGCGCTCCACGTCGGGCGCGCGGATCGAAGAGCGGATCGACGCGCAGCAGGCGTGCGCGGCGGCGGAGCGGGCGCTCTTGGCCTGTGCGCGCGGCGAATGAGCGATGCGAGCTACATCGACGTGCACGTGCCGATGGGCAAGAGCTGGATCCGACTCCGCCTCGAGCCGACGGGACGAGCGCTCACGCGCGACGACATCGAGTTCGTGATAACGCTTCTGCGAATGTGCCTTGAGCGGATGGAAGCGCCGCGCACGGAGGCAACGTGAGCGCGCGCGCCTGCGGCGGCTGCACGATGTGCTGCAAGGTCATGATGGTCGAGGCGGACGACGGATCGCTCTTCTCGCCCTGGGGCAAGTGGTGCAAGCACGCGGTCGTCGGCCAGGGCTGCCGGATCTACGCGGACCCGGCCAAACCGAAGCTCTGCAGCTCGTTCCGATGCCTCTGGCAGATAGGCTGGGGCGACGACGAGCACCGGCCGGACCGGCTCAAGATCGTCGGCCACCTGCGCACGGAGCACGTGACGTTCGGCGGCCGGACGGAGCTCTGGCTGCTCTACTCGCTTCACGAGGGGTCGCCCGGCGCGTTCGACTCGTCGGCCGGCAAGCGACTGCTCGAGATCCTCCCGACCATGAAGGCGACCTACAACGCCGAGCGCGTGGCCGAGCTCGGCGCGCGCGTGCTCGACCCGTTCCCGATGGAGCTCACCTACTTCGACGGACGCCGCGAGATGCGCTGGCGGCATAGGCGGTGGCCGGTCGACCCGCGCTCGGAGGCCGAGCAGGCGGCGCTGCCGCGGGTCGAGGCCTAAAAGGGAAGCTCTTCGGCCTGCTCGAGCAGCGGCGCTGCGCGCGGTTTGAGCCGCCCCGGCTCGGGCGGGAGCTCCTCCCAGTAGCCCGGCACCAGGCGCTCCTCGAGCAGCCCGTTCACGCTGTAGTGAGCGGGCTGCCAGCGCCACACGCGGAAGTGTCGGCGCGCGACCCAGGCGATCACGTAGCACTCGAACGGGCAGGGGCCGTCGCCGTAGTGCTCGGTGATCCAGGCCTCGATCTTCTGCCGGCGCTTCGAGGCGAGGCTCGTGTCGCCGGTCTGCTGGTCCTCGCGTGGCGTCGCGCTCGTGACCTGGATCCCGACGACGCCGTGGCCCTGCGGCGCGACGATGATGTCGAACACGCCGAAGAAGTCGTGGTGGGCGGACATGGGGCGCAGGCCGCCCTGGCCGTTCGGGATCCAGCGCAGGTCGGGGCGGGCGACCTCGGGCTCGGGCGAGCTCGGCCAGCGGCGTGCGCACCACTCGAGCGCGTGGCCCATGGCCGTCTTGTCCGCCTGCTTGCTCGAGCGGCGCTTCTTCACTGGTGCCGCAGGTAGGGCTGCAGCTCGGGCTGGCTGTCCCAGAGCGCGCACCAGAGGTCGGACGTGAGCTGCCACCAGAGCCAGCTGAGCTCTTCGCTCGGGGTCGGCGCAGCGGCGTAGGGGCCCGCGAACGTGGCGGGGTCGACGCTCACCAGGGAAGCTCCCCGGTCGCGGCGGTGCGCTCCTCGGGCTGCTCCTGGTCCGGGCCGTAGATGGGCCGGAGCCGGCACTCCTCGCGCACCCGCTCGTGCGTGCCGCAGAAGCCGCCCGGCGACTCGCGCGACGTGAGCGTGATGCCGAGCTTGTCCGGGTTGCGCTTGCGCGGCTCGACCTGGAGCAGGCACGCCGCCGCGTACTCGATCTGCTGCCCCACGAGGCCGCCCTTCGAGTTCTCCTCGGACAGCGCCAGCACCCCGATCCGCCCGGCCGACTCCTCGGTCGCGCTCCGCGCCCAGCTCGTGATCGCCTCGAGCTCGCGCAGGTAGTCGCCCTGCTTGGCCGAGGCCGCGCGCGCGAGCGTGTTCACGCTGTCGAGCACGATCAGCACGTGCTCCGTGTCCGCCCAGGTGTGGTTCGCCACCTGGTGCACCAGCTGCCCGAGCGACGCGCGCCGGCCGAAGCGCTGGAGGTGGAAGCGCTCGAGCAGCCAGTCCGGGTGCTCGTAGGCGCGCTGCGACCCGAGCCACGCGTGCGCGAGCTCCTCGAGGTTGGCGTCGGTGTTCTCCCCCGCGAAGTACCAGACGGACCAGCCGCGCTCGGCGGCCGAGAGCGCGCTGCCCATGGCGATGGTCGTCTTCCCGGCCTTCCGGGGCCCGCCGAGCGCTGTGAAGCCGTAGAAGCCCCCGGACATGCCCTGCACGGCTGTGATCCCGGACGGCCAGCGCGGCGACTGTCTGCGGGGCGCGTCGTTCGTGTGGCGGCTGATCCGGATGCGCCGCAGCCCCTCGGGCTCGTTCACCTTGAGCGCGCGCAGCAGGATCTCGCGCAGCTCGCGGCCGGGCGGGGTCGAGAGCTGCGGCGTGCGCTCGCGCTTGAGCTCGCGCTCGAGCTCCTCCTCCTGGACGTCCAGGTCGCCGAGGCGGGCGATGTCGATGCGGTTGTCCGGGTCGACGAGGGCCGCGTTCGGCCCCAGGCGCTCGCGCGTGGCGGCGATGCGCGCCTCGGTCCGCGCGCGCTCGGCGTGCAGCTGCTCGAGGGTCATCGCGAGGGCCTGCAGACGAGTCGCAACGTCGTGTCGGGCACGAAGTCCTCCAGGTCGAGCTCGGGGTAGACCTCGAGCAGGCGGACCGCGGTGCGCACCTCGAGGTGAGCGAGGCGGGGCGGGTCCTGCTCCTCCGCCCGCTCGGCCTTCAGCACCACGCCGGCGGCGCGCGCACCGAGCCCGGCCTCCCGCCCCGCGCGATTCGCGCTCCACCCCCGAGCCTTCCGAGCCTGTTCGAGCTTTCCCATCGTGCCGGAGAGTCTACAGCGCTTGCGCCGCGTGTATCTACGGTCATAAACTCTCGTCCGGGAAGGGGAAACATGCTCCCACATGGTGTAAAAGAAACACAGTGCGCGGACTGCCGGCAACCCTGCTTCAAGAACAACCTTTCGGGCCACAAGGTGAAGCTCCACACGAGGAACGACCCGGCGTTCGTGCCGACCGGGCCGGGCAACCGGCTCGAGGTGATGGCGACGCCCGTGTACAGCCTGCACCGCTGCAGCGACAAGGCTCCGGTGCTCATCACCACGACGCTCGACGCGTCGGCGGAGCAGGCGGCAGCGAGCGCCCTACACCGCTTGGCGGCGGAGTGCGGGATCCAGGGGCTCGCCGACAAGGAGCTCGAGGAGTCGCACGAGCTCCTGTCGTCGATCTTCCGCGACTGTCAGCAGGAGCTCGCGGAGCTGCGCCGCGGCGAGGGGATGGTCGAGAAGGACGACACGATCGAGACGCTGACCGCGTCGCTCAAGCGCGAGACGCTGGCGCGGCAGGCGCTCGAGAAGCAGCTCGCTGCGCGGCCGCACGGTGACGACGTGCTCGCCGGGCCGGACGCGCCGCCCGAGGTGCAGGCCGCGGCGGCGGAGCAGCCCGAGCTCGAGCTCGAGCCAGTGCCGCCGGGCACGAGCCCGCAGCAGTACGTGCGCGACGCCGGCGTGAAGCTCGGCCGCAAGGCCGGGAAGAAGGCGGCCAAGTCGTGACGTGGACCTGGCTTCGCCGCGAGTGCCAGGAAGGGGACCACCTGGACGGGCGCTGGCCGTGGCTCTACGGGCGCGCGTTCTGGAGCTACAACTACGACCGCCCGACGACCTGCGTGTTCTACCTGATCCCGTTCAACTGGGCCGTGTGCTGGGCGTGGCACGTGTACTGGTGGCTCGCGCTGCCGCCCTACTCGTACAGCCTGCAGCAGCGCGTGCGGGAGTGGGTCCGGAGGCGGCGCTCGTGACCCCGCGCCGGATCCTGGTGTTCATGACCACGCGTGCGCTCCACGTGAACGAGGGCTTTTTCCCGAACCTCTCGCTCTGGTGGGGCCCGGACCTCTACGGCTTCCGCATCGCCATCGGCAGGCTCGGGGAGCGCATGCTCGCGTTCTCACGCACGTGGCAGCGCACGGAGGCCGAGTGATCCCCGCGCCGCCGCCCGGGATCTACCCCGACGTGCCCGAGGCCGAGTATCGAGCGTGGGACGCGGTGAACGCGTCGCTGCTCGTCGATCTGCGCGACATGCCGCCGGCGCGCGCGCGCCACCGCCTGCTCAACCGGAAGCTCGACACCGAGGCCACGCTGCTCGGGCGCACGCTCCACCTGGTCATGCTCCAGCCCGAGCTGCTCGCGCGCTACACCGTCTCGCCCCCGTTCCTGCGCAACTACCGCGACGAGGCGAGCGTGCTCGAGAAGACGGGCCGGGTCGGCGTCGGCGGGAAGCGCGAGGCGGAGGAGTTCGACGAGCGGGTCGAGCGCGAGGGCCTCGAGGTGATCGAGCACGACGTCTACGAGACGGCGGTCACCATGCGCGACGCGGCGCTCTGCGACCCGCAGGTCCGCCGCATCCTGTCCGCGCCGGACAACGTGCGCGAGCTCTCGGTCGTGTGGCAGGACCGCGCGACCGGGCTCCCGTGCAAGATGCGCATCGACATCGGCTGCTCTCTCTTCGGCCGGCCGCACATCATCGACTTGAAGAGCGCGCGCGACGCAGGCCGGGCCATGTTCGGCCGCCAGATCGAGTCGCTCGGCCACCACATCCGCGCTGCGCACTACCTCGAGGGCGCGCGCGTGTCGGGGCTCTTCGACGATCCCGCGTACGCCTGGCTCGTGCAGGACAAGCCCGAGCCGTACCTCTGCGCGTTCTATTACGCGGACGCGGAGATCGACCTGGTCGACGGCGAGGAGGAGCGCGCGCGGCTCACGCGCGTGTGGGCGCACTGTCAGGAAACCGACAGCTACCCGGGGCACACGGTCGACGGGGCGCCCTCGGTCTGCACGCGGCCGGGCTACGCGCGTTGGGAACGGATGCGGAAGCTCGGGCTGCACGGCCGCGGCGGCGACGGCGGGGAGGACTGGTTGTGACGTTCGTGCTCGAAGATGCGAAGCGGGAGCAGGCGCGACTGCGGCTCGGGATGTCGGGCGGGCCGGGCGCAGGGAAGACATGGTCGGCGCTGCTCGTCGCGCGCTGGCTCGCGCAGTACCTGGTCGAGCAGGGCCAGATCGCATCGGTGGCGGACGCGATCGCCGTGATCGACACGGAGCGGCGGAGCTCAGAGCTCTACGCGCACCTGGTGCCCTTCAAGATCCTCGCGCTCGACCCGCCGCATTCGACGGAGCGCTACGTCGAGGCGCTCGAGGTCGTCGAGAAGGCAGGCCGCCCGATCTGCATCATGGATCAGATCACGTTCGCCTGGTCGGGGCTCGGCGGTGTGCTCGACAAGGTCGATCAGATCCAGCAGACCTCGAACCTGAATAGCTTCTCGGCGTGGAAGAAGGGCACGCCGCTGCAGCAGCGCTTCATCGACCGGCTGCTGCGCAGCGAGTGCCACCTGATCTGCACGATGCGCTCGCGCACCGAGTGGGTCCTCGAGCTCAACTCGAAGGGGAAGCAGGAGCCGCGCGCGGTCGGCACGGTGCCTGGGCAGCGCAAGGGCATCGCGTACGAGTTCACGACGTTCCTCGCGATCGATAACGAGGAGGCGCGCAAGGTCAAAGACCGCACGGGTCTCTTCCGCGAGCCGCGCACGCTCACGGACGAGGACGGGCGGCGGCTTGGGGAATGGCTGCTCTCGGGGGCCCCGACCACAGACCGGGACGATGTGGGGGGAGCGGGGACCCCGGGGGCGGACCAGGCCGCGCTCGAGCTCGAGGCGAAGCGGCTCGACCTGAACGTGGCGGTGTCGCAGCGCGCGGATGCGCTCGCGCTCGCGCACGGCATGGACCCGAAGAAGGCCGCGGCCGGCGTGCGGCTCACGCTGCGGAAGGCGGTGAAGCTCGAGAAGGGCAGGTCGCCCACGCTCGAGCAGGTGAACCAGATGCTCGTGCTCGTGGCGGACGCCACGGTGACGTCCGAGGACTGACCCTGACCCTCGAGCAGCTCAAGGGTCGGCAGAAGACGCTCGGCGAGCTCGACGACGAGCTGCGCCGGCTGACCACGGGGCTGTTCAAGGCTCGCGAGCTCGTCACGCGCATGATCGCGGCGGACACGCTCGACATCACCCACATGCAGAAGGCGCGCGACGCGGGGCCGCAGCTCGCGGTCGTCGCTCCGGAGGACTGACGTGCAGAAGACCTGTCACGGTTGCGACCACTTCGACGGGCGCGGCCTGATCCTGCCGACCGGCGACGTCAACCAGGAGCGGATCGTCGAGCTCGGCGACTGCCTGTTCGATCCGAAGCCCGTGCGCAAGCACTACCAGAGCCGCTGCCACTTCTGGACGCCCGCCGACCGCGTCGCGCCGCCCCGGCCGAACGTGACGCCGACCGACCTGCACTGGCTCTGCCCGCAGTGCGGCCGAATCGAACAGACGCCCGAGCACCAGCGCCACTCGCACCCGCTGGCTCCCGAGGGCACGCGCGGGGGCGAGCCCTACACGCTGCTGTGCGAGGACTGCGGAACACAGATGGAGCCGCGGCCGGCTCCGGAGGCTGCATGACCATCGACGAGCGGATCGACCTGTCCCGGATGCACACCGAGCTCCTGCTCGAGGGCTACGACGCGCTCGAGGTCGAGGAGGGCATCTCCCTCGCGCTCACCGCCGCGCAGGCGCGCGAGCTGCTCCGCCGCGTCGTGGACCACCGCGAGGACCGCCGGATCACGGAGGCATTCCAGCAGCTCGTCGAGACCGCAGAGGAGGACCCGAGCCATCCGCAGCACGCGCTCGCGAAGCGCCTGCGCGCGGCGTGGGAGGCGAACTACGAGGCGCGGCGCGAGTGGCGCGAGGCGATCCCGAAGGAAGAGCGCGCCCGCTACTTCCTGCAGGACGCGCTGGAGCGCGGCCGGTGATCCTCAAGCCCGGCGTCCGCATCCGCGGTACGCAGCCCGAGATCCTGCTCGGGCTCCAGATCATCGAGCCGCTGTTCGTGGCGCGTGCGGTTGTGCTGGTCGTGACGTCACTGAACGACGGCGAGCACATGCCCGCGAGCCTGCACTACCTCGGGCTGGCGGCCGACCTGCGCAGCAGGGAGCTGACGCGGGACCAGCAGCGCGAGCTGGTGCGCGAGGCGCGCCAGCGGCTCGGCGAATGCTACGAGCTGATCCTCGAGCCGAGCCACTTCCACGTCGAGCTCTCGCCCATCGGGCTCGAGCAGCGGCGCGCCGCGTGACCGACAACATCCGCAAGCTCGTCCGGCACGGCACAGTCGCGGAGACGCTCGACCACACTGCGCGCACGCCCGGCGTGAAGGCCGTGGTCATCATCGTGCAGGGCGCGGACGAGGCGTGGACACCCTACTGGTCCCAAACGACGCTCTCGGGTGTCTCGTTCGCGCTGCGCGTGGCGAACATCAAGCTCGACCGCATCCTGCGCGGCGAGGACAACGCCTGGCTCCTGCCGCCGAAGGCGGACGCCTAGCCGAGCGCGGCGAGCGCGCCGAGCACGACCCGCCCGAAGGGCCCGATGCGCTTCGCGCCGGTCTCGTGCAGGTGGAGCTCGTCGCGCGCCACCTTGCCGACCACGCCCGCCACGAAGCCGTAGCCCGCGCCCGCTGCCGCAGCGATCAGCGCCGCCTCGTCCGGGCTCGGCGCGATCCCGGCACGGCCGAGACCCCAGAGGATCGCCATGGACACGAGCGCCACTGCGGTCCCCTGGCGACCGCTCTGCAGCGCCGAGCTCGGCTCACGCGGAGATCCCATCGGGAGTGCCATGGCATCCTCTTCGGCGAGCCACCGTCGGGCTTTAGGGCACGTACGGCGCGATCACACCGCCGAAGTCGGCGACCCAGCGGTCGAGCTGCGCACGCCCCACGGCGGAGGGGTCCGGCGAGACATAGCAGATGCTCGCGACGCCGTAGAACACGCGGGTCATGCCAGCCTCGGTGCAGTCCTCGGCGCTCGTGATGTTCTCTGCTCGCATTCTCACAGTCCCAACCTCGCGTCTGCGGTCGAGTGCACGTAGCAGAACACTTGCCCCGCCGGGAACGTGCCCGTGTTGTCGATCGTCGCCCCGCGTTCGGTCGCGCTCGAGACGCGCCCCGCCGCCAGGTCGCCGCCGAGCGATGTCTGCCACTGGCCCGCCGCTCCGCCGCTGCGCGGGTTGTGCAGCAGGACGTTTGGCGTCGTGCGCTTCACCGCCCGGAAGCGCCAGTTGATCGCGAGCAGCACGACCGTGCTGCCGTACACGACGTGCGCATTGGAGAGATCGCCGATGCCGTCGACCGGCGCCACCTCGGCCGCGAACGTCTTCTCGAAGAAGCGCTCACAGCGTGCGATCGCGAGCACCGGCGGCTCGGGCGCGAGGTCGAGCGCGCGCGGTCCGCGGTGGAGGCTGATCTTCCCGAGGTAAAGGAAGTCACCCACCGTCGTCGTCACGTCGTCGATCCAGACCGCGAGACCGATGTTCGTCGCGTTCGTCGGGATCAGCACGTTCTCGACCTTGAACGTCTGATAGGACGTGGTGAGCGTGGCGAGGTCGACCGGCGTGCTCGCGAAGCTCCAGCCGTTGCCGAGCGTGGGATTCGTGCCCGCGCCGCCCCAGTTGCTCCCGTCCACGATGTCGAGCACGAGCGAGTCGGCCGTCGACGTCCGGTAAACGATCGCCGCGCGCAGGTGGTCGATCGACGTGCCCGTGCGCCGCGCCGGGAAGGACAGCGACATCACCTTGCCGCGGTACTTGACCGTCTCGGCGAACTCGATCGGCTGGAAGACCATGAACTTCTTGTTCGCGGTCTCGATGTCGAAGCGCGCGGCCGCGCGGCTGCCGACCGGGACCACGCTCGTCTCTTTCGTGATGTCGACGACGTCGGCCCCATCGGACAGGATCACGAACTGGTCGGCGAAATACTCCCCGTCGCCGTTCGTGTAGGCCGTCGCTGACGTGAACGTCGTGCCGAGCTGCCAGTGCTCCCAGTCGCCGTTCACCGCCACGTTGCAGGTGAGCGCGTCCTCGCTCGGCGCGCGCGAGTCCTCCGTCTCGAGCGACACCTCGATCTTGGTGATGCTCGCGGGAACCACGGCCCCGTCGTCCACGGCCACCGTGAGGTCGGTGTGCCCGCCGGAGAACGTCGTGGCCAGGATCCAGCCGTACACCGTGCTCGCGCCCGTGATCTTCACGCGCCGGCCGATCGGGGTCAGCGTCGTGACGTCCACGCTCGCGATGCGCGCGACCGAGTCGCTGACCTTGCTCACCACGTACGCGCGGAACAGGTCGAGCCAGGGGTAGTCCCGGAGCACCAGCGCGTGCTCGGCCATGAGCTGCCGCACGAGGTTGTTCAGGTCGCCGATCGACGTACCGCCGTTCGTGTCGCCCTCGGGAGCGCCGTGCGGCACCGCGTCGTTATTCAGCGCCGGGTCCGTCTCGTAGTCGAAGACGCCGCTATTGCCCACGTTCCCTCCGTTCGATGCGCTTCTTTCGCTCGAGCGCCTGCTGCTCGAGGGTGTGCTCTCTGCGCTCGATCTGATCGAGTCGCCGCTTGCGCTCCGTCGGCGTGAGCACGCCGCTCTCGCGCACGGAGCGCGCCTGGTACCGCAGCCCCGTGATCTGCCGGCGCACCCGGTCGAAGTCCTGCTTGAGGGCGACCAGCGCCGGCGTGTAGTGCCGGAGCGCCTCGCGGTCGCCGCGCCGTCGCGCCTCCTTCGCGCTGCCGGCCATGTTCTCGAGCTCGTCCCAGGCGTCGAAGAAATCGCCCGGCCAGCGCGAGCGCCCGCCCGGCCGCTCGAGCAGGCGCGTGAGCGGGGCGATGTCGTCCGCGTGCGGCGACACCTTGCCCTTCACGACCTCCTCCCAGCTCTTCGCGAAGAATGCGCGGTCGGCGATCGCGAGCCCGTAGCCCGCCCAGTTGCCGACGAGCCCGCGGAGCAGCGCCTCGGCGCGGGCAGGCGAGAGCTGGGAGCCGGACCCGATGCCGACCGTGCGTTGGGCGCGGCCGAACTGGCGCAGCATCTCGCTGCCGGAGTCGCGCGAGCGATCCGCGGGGTCCATATCCTGCGTGCCGAGCGGCTCGAGCGGGCCGCCCGAGTGGAGATTCTTCCCCGCCCACTGCTCGACGCCCATGTCGACACCGACCGGCAGCGAGATCCCGAAGTTGTGCAGCAGCACGTCGCGCGCCTGGGCGAGCAGCGGCCCGGCCCGCTCGTCCTGGTGCAGCGCCGCCATCGTGTACTCGGCGAACGTGCCGAGCATGCCCGCCTCCCAAATCTTCGGCCCGAGCAGGTGGAGCTGCCCGTTCTCGATCATGTCGTCGGGAATGATCGCGTCGAGGCCGGGCGGGATCGGCACGAAGAAGTGCCAGTAGGCCGCCTTCGCCTCGTCGGACAGCGCGTGGTAGCGGGGGTTGTCGCGGTTGAGCTCGTAGAGCGCCGCGCTCGCTGCACCGACCACGCCCATCTTGAGCCAGGTCGCAGCCTTGTAGTCCGGGTCGCGCACGAGCGCGCGGTACATGCGATCCCCGCTCGCCACCATCGCGTTGAAAAACGTCATCGTCTGCGCCATGAAGCGCACCGGGGCCCAGTTGCCGTGCATGTTGTAGTCGGTGTTCACCTGCCGACCCATGAACCCCGCCTCGCCGGCGCTCTTCCCCTGCGCGATCGCGCGCGCGTACTCGCCGACCTTGGGCGCCATCTCGATCTTCTGGCCGATCTCGAGGAGGAGCCTGTCGACCCTCACCACGTCGCGCGCGGTGGCGATCAGCCGGCTGCGCGGCACGCCGATCCTGCGCGCGTGGCCCACGATCTGCGCGTGCAGATTCGATGCGCTGTCGCGCACGCTCGCCCCGCCGCCGCCGTTCGCGATGAAGTCCCAGAACGTGTCGCTCTTCTGCCAAATCTCCTTCATGCCGCGCGCCGCGCTGGTGAGCGCCTGGTTGCCGGTGCGGATCATGATCGTGGACATGAGCGGATCGCGGATCCCGTTCGCGTAGATGAAGGCCGGGTCGAGCGTGATCGCGCTCTGCTTCAAGCGGCGGACCTTGTCCCACATGCCCATGAACCAGCCCGGCGGCTCGGGCCGGAAGCTCTCGAGCGCGCGACGGACCTGGTCGTCGAGGACCTCGTAGTACCTCGGTTGACCGCCCTCGAGCACGGTCATCACGTTCGAGCCCTTCGGCGGCCCGCTCGTCCAGAACTCCATGAGCTCGGGCATGCCGTTCACGCTCTCGATGTCGGTCCGGATCGCGTCCTCGAGCTGGCGCTCGTAGCCGCGGCTGTGCTTCCCCTGGCGCGCGAACTTGCGCAGGCCCGCGAGCACGGTGTCGCGGTGGAACTTCACCTGCCGCATCTCGGGTCCGAGCTCGGTCAGGAACCTGCCCGCGCCCGGCCGCATCGCGAGCTCGGCCACCTTGCGCCGCACCTGGTTCTCGAGCGTCGCCTGAATCAGCTTCATCGGCCCGTCGATCATGTTGATGATCGGGTCGCGCAGGTTGCGCGAGCTGCCACGGAGCTGCTTGATGACACTGCCCGGTTGCAGGCCGTCGCTGCCCTTGCCGCCCGAGCGCGCGTTGCCGCCCGACAGGTCGCGCCGGAACGAGAAGGCGCGATTCATGCTGAGCCAGCGATTCACGTTGCTCTGCGCCAGCACGCCGCCCTCGACCGCGAACTTCACCGCGCGATTCTGGAAGTCGTTCACGGTGTCGAAGACCTGCTTGCGCAGCGGCGTCTCGAGCCGCATGCCAGCCTCGATCTCCTCGGGCGAGAAGAGATTCTCGCGCCTCTGCGTCGTGAGCTCGCGGGCGCGGCGCGCGGTCGCGTAGTCCAGGAACGACTCGAGCTGCTCGCGCGTCTTCGACACGGGCCGAAGAGCCTCGAGCAGGCCGATGTTGCCCGCGCTCTTCGGGTCGGACGCGTTGTTCGAGAGCAGGCGCACCGCGGGCTTGCCGTTGATCTTTCCCCAGTAGGGCACCCCGCGCTCGAGCAGCCCGCGCTGGATCCAGGGCAGGCCGCCGAGCCGCTGCGCCGAGCGCCAGGGACCATCGGGCATCTCCCCGCCCGTCGTCGCGCGCTCGAGCTTGAGCAGGCCGTGCGTGCGGTCAGTCAGGCCCTCGCGGATCTCGTCGCCGAGCCCGTCGAGCACGTCGCCCGCCGGCCGGCGCCCCTGGGGCTTCCGCTTCGAGCGCAGGCTGGCGAGCGCGCCCTGCTCGAAGAACGCGTGCATGTCCTTCTGCGCGGCGAGGATTGCCTTCTGCTGCTTGGGAGGGAGCGTCTTGATCGCTGCGTCCCAGGCCTCGATGAGCTGCTTCGAGGCGCGCGTCGCGGTGATCGGCTTCTGGTAGCCCGGCAGCCCGCGCATGGCCTGCACCGGCTCGTCCAGCACCGCGCGCTGCGAGAACCACAGGCGCCCGAACTCGCTGAGCCCCTCCTCGGCGCTCTTCACGTCGTACGAGATCCCGCGCAGCTCCTCCTTGAAACGCTTCCCCGTGTAGAGCTCGCGGAACGCGGGATGTCGGTCGGCCAGGCCGTGAACGATCTCGTGCGCAGCGGTCTCGATGTCGCCCCAGCGCTTGATCCGGAGGAGCTGCGTGCGTTTCTGGTAGAAGCCGAGGGCATTCTTCCCGCCGCGGAAGCCTCTCGTGCGCAGCTTGCCCTGCTGGATCGGCAGCTCGAGCGTGCGCGCGAGGTTGTAGAGGATGTCGCCGCGGCCGCGCAGCTTCTTCGGCACGGGCTTCGTGAGCTCGGCGCCCTCGAACGTGCGCGAGCCCACGTAGTTCGGGCCGGGTCGGAAGCGCGCGCCGGACTGCTGGATCCGCTCGGCCAGCTGCGGGCTCGGCTGTGCCTCGAGCGGCGCGGCTTCAACCGTTTGAAGCGGCTCCGCCGCCGGAGCGGCTGGCTCCGGCCGGTCCTGGGGTGGTGCTGAGCGCCCAGGCAGGATGGGGGGCGCCTCTGGAGGCGGGGGCTCGCCGGCGCGGCCGAAGCGCTCGGCAGAAGCAGCGGCGGCACCGCGCGTGCGCGTGTACTGCTCGAGCGCGGCCGGGTCGGCCGGGTCCTCGAGGCCGGTCCGCTCCGGCGAGCGCAGCGACGGCTCGACCTCCCGCTCCACGCGCGGGATGCGCTGCTGCATGCGCTCGGCCGCGGTGCCCGGCTCGGGCCTCGAGCCCGGCGCCTCCGGGATCACCTCGGCCGGGATCGGCTCGGGTGCTGCGCGGCCAGGTGGTCGACCAGGCTCGGGCACCGGCGCGCGCGCCGGCCGAGCTCGAGGCACACGCGCACCCGGGATCGCCGCGAACGTCGCGTTCACCCCCGCGCTGAGCGGATCGCCGTGAAACCCGAGGTCCGCGCCGCCCACGACCACGGCGCGGGCAGGCCGCGAGAAGCGCTCCATCCACTTCCAGAGCGCCCCGAACGCGGCGCCCTTGGCCGTGCCCATGAGCGTGTCCTCGGCCGTCTTCCCCGTGCCCATCTCGTCCATGCCGCCCATCGCCGCGAACGCGCCCGGGAGCCCGAGCGTGCGCGTGGCGAGCAGGAACTCAGGCGCCGACGCCGCGAGCGCGGTCGGCAGCTGCGTGACCCGATCGCCGAGCGTCGTGCCGCCCTTGGCCGCCGTGGCCTCGAGATCCTGGACGTTCTCGGTCGTGAGCGAGCCGCCCGCGCCCTTCAGCAGGAAGCCCAGCGCCCCGGGGTCCATCACGATGTCGTGCATGCCCCGGCCGGTCCAGCGCTCGAGCGCGGGGATCGCCTCCTCGGCGATGTTCTCGGCGCGGTTGATCGAGCCGAGCGCACCGCCCGCGGCGCCGGCCTTCAGGTTGGTACCGGCGCCCTGGTACCCCTCGGGCTCCGACGGGATGCGCTGCTCGAGCTCGGCCTCTACCTCGGCGCGCTCGCGCCCCGAGAGCTCGACGAGCAGGTCCGCCTGCCGCCGGCGCGGCAGGGCCCGGAAGCGCTCATCGTCGTAGATCCCCTCGAGCGGCTTGGCCACCGGTCACCGATCCAGGTAGTCCTGCTTGAGGTCCTCGTACGGGTCGTCCTGCTCTTCGGGGTCGAGCCCCGGCGCAGTCTCGTCGAGCTCGTCGAGCTCGGGCACCGCGGCGCCGCCCTGCGTGAGCCGGCGGTAGAAGTCCATGAGATCGGCCGCGTTCGCCTCGGCGCCCGTGGGCTTGCGCCGCCACTGCGCCATGTACTCGTCGTAGCCCTCCGACTCCTCGAGCGGCGAGCGGTCGCGCGCGAGCTTGTAGAGGGACGGGTTGCTGAACGAGAGGCCCTCGCGCTCGAACGCGTCGAGCGCGGCGACCTCCTCGCGCGCGGCCATGATCTTGTCGTGCAGCATCTGCTTGCGCAGCGGGTCCATGCCCTGCCGCGACCGCGGGCTCTGCGGGCGCATCGCCCACTGCGTGATCTGGCGCGTGGTGCCGTCCTCGAACACCTGGTGCAGCGCGACGCGCTGCCCAGTCGGGTCGTTCGGGTCCGGCAGCCACTTCGTCTCAGGCCTGCGCGGCGCCGCCGGCGTCTCGGGCTGCGCGTAGCGCTCCGTGTTCTGCAGCATGTACTGCAGCCGGATCTTCTCGAGCGGGTCCTGCGTGTCCGCGATCGCCCGCTCGAGCGACGCGCGGTAGGCATCCTCGCGCATGCGCTGCTGGCCGCCCTGCACACCTGCGCGTACCCCGGCGAAGCCCTGCAGCAGCGCGTTGCCCCAGTTGGCCTTCGCGCCGCCGCGCTGGCCGAGCGCAGACGCGCCCTGGAGCAGACCCGTGACGAGAGCGTCACGCTGGTACGCGTCCGAGAGCTGCGTGCCCTGCGGGCCGAGCACGCGCGCGGCGAACTGCTGGCCCCAGGTCTGCGGCGCCTGCATGCCGCCGCCGACCTCGGCCTGCGGGTGCTGGTGCCCGGGCATCGAGGTCGCCTCGAGCGACTCCGCGCTCGGCTGGCCCGCGCCCATCGGCATGCCGGGCACGAAGTGCCGGTCCTCGAGGCTGCGGTCGAACGGGAGGTAGGGCGAGGCCTCGGGGAGCATCTGTCGGTTGTACGGCTCGGCCTGCAGCATCCCCTGCTGCGGAGTCATCGACTCGCGGATGAAGCGGCCGAAGTCAGGCGCTGGCGTCGCGTCGCGGCGCGGCAGGCCGAGCAGCCCAGCCTCGTACTGTCGGCGCATGATGTCGTCGTACTCCCCCATCACATACCCCGTCGGCGCGCGAGCGCCGCGCGCATGTCGAGCGGGGAGGGCGAGCGCACGTAGCCGCCGCCTGCCCCGTCGCCGCCGCCCGGGGCCATCGTCGGCATCGGCGACGGCTGCACCATGCCGTTCCCGCCCTGGCGCTGCGGCGGCTGCATCGCGCTCTGGAGCAGCATGCCTCGCCAGTCGATCGGCTGCTGCGACGTCGTCGTGCGCGGCCCGCCGCCACCCGTGCCCGGCCAGGGCGCGCTCGGGTTGAAGGGCGGCGTCCCCGCCCACGGCGTCTGCCCGCCGCCCATCTGCGACATCCCGAAGAGCCCGCCGGCACCTGCGGCACCCGCTGCCGCGGTGCCGCCAGCACCGAGGCCCGCACCGGCCGCCATCGCACCACCGCCAGCCGTCGCAGCGGCAGGCGCGAGGAGAAGGGGAAGGGGCATGTCAGGACTCCCTTGGCAGACGCGCCTCGATGCGCTCGAGGCGCTTGCTCACGTCCGTGACGAGCGCGAACAGCGCCGCCACCAGCGCGCCGTAGTCCACGACCTTGCCGTGCGGCGTGTCGATGACCGCGTGCGCGAGCGGCGTGCGCTCGAGCTCCTGCGCCATCGGCCCCATCCCGCGCCGGCCGCTCTCGCGGTACGCCCACTGCTTCGCGCCGAGCTCCGAGAGGATCGCGCGCGAGTCGATCGGCTCGATCGACTCCTTCAGGCGCTCATCGCTGCTCATGAACATGGCCGCCATCATGGCCGCGGCCTGCAGTGCCTGCGTCGTCTGGTCGCTGCCGCCGCCGGAGCCCTTCGTCTCAGAGAAGCCGGACATGCCGGGGTTGCCGTTCAGGAGGTTCGCGTACCGCACGTTGCGCCGGTCGGGCTCGTCGCGGTCGTACTCGTACCGAGCGATCCACGAGTCGACCAGGCTCTGTCGGTCCTGCTGATCCTCTGCGCCGTACGCGTTCATCTGGTTCGCGCCGTAGAAGCGCGACTCGTTCAGCGCCGGCGCCATCTGCAACGCCGTGATCTGGCGGTTGCGCTCGCCCTCGAAGGCCTGCATCCGCCGGTTGGCCTGGTTCTCGTAGGCGGGCATGTACGTGTTCACCGCGAGGTCCGACATCCCCTCGCTGAGACCCTCCTGCGCGCGCCCGTACGCCGCGAGCTCGTCGGGGCTGCCCACCTGGCCCGAGGCGGAGTAGCGCGCTGCGATGCTCGGCAGCACGTTGCGCGTGAAGGCCTGCCCGAGGTTGTCCGCGGAGCGGTTGAACGCCGCGTCGAGGTAGGGATTCTCTGCGTCCGCCGGCGACTGCCCGAAGTAGTCGCCGGCCATCGTCGCGTTGCTCTGACCCTCGGCCATCCCCACAAGCGCGTTGTCGCCCGCGAGCCCGCGCACCTGGTTCTGCGCCGCGAGCTGGTCCGCCTGGCGCGTGACGTACGTCTCGCCCGGGTAGTAGGACTTGTGCGTGTCGCGCGCGGTCAGCGCCTTCTGATAGAGCGACCGCAGGTAGGGCTGCTGGCCCTCCCAGGGCTGCTGGCTCGAGGTCGTCGTCGTCTTCTCGTCGCCGCCACCGCTCATCGAAGCTCCTTCGCGAGCACGCAGGCCTGCAGCTTGTAGCCGTCGAGGACGCGCTCCCACCCCCGACGCCCATACACCTCAACACGGTCGCACCCCTCGTCTCGGAACGCCTGCTCGAGCTCGGGAACCAGGTTGAGCCACCGCACCATGTCGCGCCCGCCGCAGAGGTTGATCCGCCCCACCTTGAGGAGCTGGTACTCGAACGTGCTCGTGACGACGCACGCCACGATCGACATCTCGGCGACAGAGTGGTCGACCTCCCAGATCGCCCAGAGGTGCCGCTCGGCTGCGACCAGCGAGCGCTTGAGCTCCCCGAGGTCGTAGAGCCCGTTCAGCGGCACCATCTCGAGCCACGGCCGGTAGAGCTCCCAGTCGCGCGCGACCGTCCACGGCTTCACGTAGTGCAGCTCGTGCTCAGCCATGGAGCACCACCGCGAACGTGCAGTCCTCGTCGGTCGTGGCGTCGTGGTGCACCGTGATCTCCATGTCGTCCGTGACCTCGAACCAGAGCCCCGTCACCGCCGCCGCGTTCGCGGTCATCGCCGACAGGAACGCGTGCGTGTTGCGCGTGATGAGCCCGTCCGTGAGCACCGTCTCGGTGGCGGGATCGACCGCGAGCGTCACCTCGCGGACGTTATTGGTCTTCCCCTGCATCACACCGAAGAGCGACGCGGCGAGCTTCTGCAGCCACTGCTGCAGATTGGTCCACTGCCGGGGCGGGTACTCGAACTTCTCGACGCTCACCCGAGGCCTCCGGCGGTCGCCGCCCAGTCGAGGCCGATGATCTCCACGTTGCCCGCGCCGGCCGGGATGTTGATGCGCACGCGGTGGTAGCGCGCGTTCTTCCGCACCGGGCAGAAGCCGTGCCGGTTGAGCCCGACCGGCAGCCCGAAGTTGTCGAGCTCGCCGAGGTTCCGGATGCCCGACACCTGCACCGTCGGCGCGACCAGGCCCTTCACGAGCGGTCGGACCCCGGTCAGGTGCGCCGACGCGTGCTGGAAGAGCGCCAGGTCGCCCGTCTCGAACGTGCACGCCATCGGCCCGCCCGAGAACGTCGAGAGCGTGTTCGCGCCCGTCCACGCCGAGAGCTTCGAGGGACCGGCCGCCGAGGTGCTGTCCACCGACACGTCCGCCACCTCGGGGTCGTCGACCCCGAAGTCGAGGTCGTCGATCGTCTTGTCGATCGCGAGCGACCGGCACAGGAGCTCGTGGTCGAGCTCGCCGTGGCTCCAGCGGTCGAGCTGCCAGTCGTAGATCAGGAACTTGTCCGGCCGGCCATTGCTCGCGCTCGAGCTCATGTAGCCGATCACGAACATGGTCTTCTCGGGGTCGGCGACCGCGCTGATCCGGTGCAGGTGCGAGTCAGAGACGTCGTTGAAGAAGTAGCGGTCGACCTTGCCCTTCCCGATCGCGCGCGACCCCGTGTAGTCGTGCAGGAACCAGCCGTCCTCGTCGAGGTAGATCACGACGCGGCCCTTCGCCGCGCACGCGCCCGGCGCGAGCAGCCCGCGGTCCTGGTCCACCTCCGTGAACGTCCAGAACGGCTCGGCCTGCACGAAGTCCGCGCGGTAGATGTTCCGCTCGAGGAAGATGAGCCCCTGCTCCGTGCCGCCGATGATGCGCTGCAGCCGCCCCTCGCCCTTGAGCTCCGTCTCGCCCGCGAGCACTGCGCGCGCCGGGTCCGTGCCCGGGTCCGGGTAGCTCTGGCCGTTGCCGATCGCGCCCCAGCGCACGCTGCGCGGCTTCTCGGTCGAGCCGTCGAGGATGTCGCCCACGAAAATCTGGTCGCGGATGCGCGCCACGTGCGCGGCCTTGATCGAGGACAGGTCCGCGAGGTCGTCGAAGTCCGAGCTCGGCGCCTCGAGGTCGAAGAACTGCGGCTCGTCCGCGCGCTGCACCGCGACCACCGTCTTGCCGAGCGTCGCGAACTCCCACGCGGTCGCCGCCGAGTACGCCCCGCTCGAGCGCGTCACGTCCTCGGGCGTGCTGGCGGTGAGCAGCTCGAGCTTCGCGGCGCTGCCCACGAAGTTGTAGGTCTCGTTCCCACTGTCGCGCGCCACGCCGTGCCCGAGCGCGCGACCGTTGATCGGGTCGAGCTGCTGGTCGACCAGGCTCGCCACCGGCGCGTAGCCGTCCACGCGCGGCGCCACGTTCTTCGCGACGTAGAGGTGCCCGCGCGCGCCCGCCGCCAGGGCCGGGCGGTCCGGCGCCCACTCGTCGAAGACGACCGTCAGCCAGTCCATGCGGACCTCCTACGGTGTCGGGCGACGCGAGCGCGCGAAGCCCCGGCCGTGCAGCCTCGCGCGCCACTCGAGCTTCTTCAGGCTCTGGAGCAGCGGCTGGAAGATGCCCGTGTAGCGCGTGAGCGCGACGTCGTCAGGGACGTCCGCCGCGAGGTGCATGAGCGAGCCGTAGAGCAGCACGTCCGGCCCGTTCTCGAGCAGCCAGTGGTCCGCGCTCAGCGTGCCGTCCTGGATCGCCGGCAGCCCCGCGGTGTAGCGCAGCTCGTAGGCCGTGCCCGCCGCCGGCGTCGTCGAGAGCCGGATGCTGAGCCCCTCGCTCACCCCGCCGATCGGGAGGAGGCTGCCCTCCTGCTGCGCCTGGAGCGTCGCGAACTGCTGCTCCGAGACGAGCTCGACCTCGTACCGCGCCGGCGAGGTGATCCAGAGCGCGTCCGGCCGGATGCAGTCCGCGGGGAGCTCGAGCAGGTCGGTCGTCCCGTCGAACGTGCCCGTGACCACCGTCTTCGTGAAGCGCATGCCGAGCTCGCGCTGCACCATGATCTCGCACAGGCGCAGGAACGTATCGACCTTGGGCGCGCGATCCTCGCGGCCCGACACCTCGATGATGTCGGCCTTGAGCGCTGAGCCGTCCGCGTAGGGGCCCGCCATGTCAGGGCAGTCCCCAGCCCGCGCCGACCCGGTCGCGTGGCTTCGAGCTCGTGAGCAGCTTGTCGTAGTCCGCCAGCCGCCGGCGGAGCTCGTCGCTCGCGCTCCGCTTGTCGTTCGGGCACGAGCACCGCGTCCAGCACATGCAGCGGCCGGTGATCGCGTTCCAGCCCTTCGGGTAGTTGCGCGACGGCTCGCGCATCCAGCGCGCGACGATCACGTTCGGGAGCTCGCACACGTAGCGACCCATCCCGCGGATGCGCACGCGGCCGTTCGGGTCGTGCACGCGGCGCTCGGCGCAGTAGTCGAGGATCGGCTCCACGTCCTGCGACTCGCGGACCACGAGCTCGTCCGTGGTCGGGTCGTAGTGGAACTCGGTGAGCGTGGTGTCGAGCGACTTCGCCCGCTCCAGCTTGCCGAGCAGGTGCGCGCCGCTCGAGAACACGTTCAGCCCTCCAGCCCGGTCACCCGCACGTTCGCCGCGTCCGAGGTCGACACCGCGCGCACGAAGATGTGCGTGAAGCCGAGCGTCCAGACCAGCACGCCGAAGCCGGCCGCCGGCCAGACGGGCATCGCGGCGGCCAGGAACGTCTCGCCGTCGAGCGCGGGGCGGTAGTAGATCGGCGTGTCGCTCGAGATCATCACGCGCTTCGGCCGGCGCTCGAGGGCCGTGCCCGTGCCCGTGAACGGGATCTCGATGGCGGCGCCGTTCTCGTCCACGGCCGCGCCATTGGTCGGCCCGATCTCGACCGTGGTCGCGTGTATGCTCACGCGTTCGGCTCGATCTCGAGCAGAGCCTTGAGCCCGCGCGCGGTCGACGAGGCGCCGTCAGTCACGAACGAGATCAGGTCGCCCTCGACCACCGTGTTGAGCGCCGTCGGCGTCGCCTCGTCCAGGTCGCCGGCCGCGGAGCCCGACTGCGTGACTACGATCGCGCTGCCCGTCACGTCCACGCCGTTGATCTGGAGCTTCACGTTCGCGTCTGCGCCCGTGATCGCGCCGCTCTGCAGCGTCGTCTGGTACCGCACGATCTTGCCGCCGCACGGCGCGCGCAGGCGGTCCGTGTCCGCGGTCGACACGTCAGCGAGCGCCATCGGAAGGAAGATGCGCGTGAACGGGTGCGGGGGTCTCGGTGCTGCCATCGGGCGGACCTCCTACGAGGGTGCGGGTGAGGGGAGGACCAGGGAGGGGCCCCGGAGGGATAGCGTCCCCGGGGCCCCGGCTGACGAACTCGATCAGCTCGAGGTCAGGTCGAACACACCGCCGTGTGCGGCCTCGTTCGAGACCTCGAGCGTGCCCTCGTGCAGGATCTGCCGGCGCACCGAGTCGCCGGTCACCGCGAGCTGGATCTGCCGCGGCGTCCGGAACCAGCGCCACTCCACGTGCTCCCAGTCGATCAGGAGCGCGTCGCGCACCCGCGCGAAGCGGTCCGGCACGACCTTGAGCACGTTGAAGTCGTCCTCGTACACCGACACCGACGCCGTGATCCGCTTCTCGGTCACCTCGCGCGTCGCCGTCGCGTAGCCCGTGAACGTCGAGACCACGCGCTTGTTGAACGTGCCGACCAGCAGCGTCGTGGGCTCGCCGCCCGAGTTGAAGCACTTCTCGGACACGTCCTGCAGCATGTCCTGCGTGAACCGCCGCTGCGTGCCGTCCGTGCGCGCCGTGACCGCGTTGGCCGAGAAGCCGCCGTTCGCGCCGTCGCCGGCCATGTTCACGTTGGTCTCGAGCCAGCACGGGAACGCGCCGAACTTGCGCGCCGTGGCCGCGTCGCCGGTCACGCTCGCCTGGTTGTTCAGGAGAATGCCCTCCTGATCCCGGTTGAGCTCGGCCGAGCGCTTCGCCATCTGGTAGGCGAGCTCGCTGCGGCGACCGGCCTTCTTCATGTCCTCGAGGGAGCCGGTGACGCGCGCGACCTTGTCCATGATCTGGCAGTGGTTGCCGATGCGCTCCGTCGGGGTCGACGCGTCGGTCGTGGCGTCGTCGCCTTCGATCACCGCGTTGTTCAGGTCGACCGCGGCGAGCGCGTCCTTCTGACTCTCGACGTAGCGCTGGTGCGCCGCTTCGCCGCGCGAGAGACCGGTGCGGAACGGCGTCTTCGTCGGGCTGATCGTCGAGATCAGCTCCGACAGATCCTCCCGGATGCCGACCGCGGCATACGAGCCGAACGTGTTGGCAGGTACCGCCATCAGATCATCCTTTCGAAGGCTGCCGCCGCGTCGCGCACGGAGCCGGTTTTGCGAGCCTGAGCCAGAGCCTTGTCGTAGTCGCCCCGCTGGACCGTCTCTTCCGAGCGTCGAGCGCGACCGGGCAGGCGCACGACCGCGCCGCCCTTCTTCCGTGCGTTCTTCTCTTCCTGCTCCCGCTGCTTCGCTCTACCCGCTGCCGCCTTCGCCTGGAACGCATCCCACTCGCGCGCCTTGTCGGCCATGAGCAGGAATTGATGATCCTTCCCGTGCATGTTGATCTGTTGATCGGACATGCCGTGACTCTTCTGGAGGTAGCCCACGATCCCGTCCATCCAGGCCTCGGCCTTTGCCTGGACCAGGAGCTCGGGCTTCGCGCGCTGGAGCATCGCGATCTGCTCCATCTGCGTGTCGTAAGCCCGGCGGTCCGCATCCGCTGCGCGCCGGCGCTGATCGGCGGTGAGCGTGTGCTGCACGCGACCGAGCAGGCCCTGGCGGCGCTGCTGCTGCTTGTACAGGCGCCGCAGCTCGCGGTTGGCGTCGTCGTCGCCCCGATCGGCCTCACGCTCGAGCTCGGTGATGCGCTGGTTGTCGAGCGCCATCTCCTCGCGCATGGCCATGTGCAGGTTCTGGATCTCGTCGATCGCAGGCGCGAGCGTCCGCTCGTACTCCTGCATGGCGCCCGTTGCGCGCTGCGCCGCCACGCGCGCGAGGTTGATCTCGTGCTCCGCCTGCGGCTGCAGCCGGAAGGCCGTGAGCACGTCCTTCAGCGGCTTCTTCTCGCCGGCGTGCTCGATCAGCACGCGGCTGAGCAGGTCCTCGTCGGACCCGTCGAGCGCGGCCTGCACCGCCGTCGGGAGGTCGAACTCGTCGTCGTCCTCGTCGCCGGCACCCTCGACCGCAGCGCCCGCCTCGAGCTCCTCCTCCTCCTCGGTCTCGTCGCCTGCGTCGTCGTCGGCAGGCTCCTCCTCGGTGGTCTCAGGAGCGGGCGCGGCGGCCTTCACGCCCTTCGGCTTGGCGGCAGCGGCGGCCTTGGGCGCACCCTTCTTCTTCGGTGGCGGCTCGCCCTCGGCGTCCTCGAGCGGACCGAGGTCGTCCATTGTGGCGAGAAAACTACTGGTCGCCTCGTCGGCGGTCAGACCACCGCCTTCGGTGTCGAAGTCCTCGGCGTCGCTCAACCTTCCACCCCCCCGGGATCCGGATTCAGCTTGCGCTGGGATACGGTGCCCCTACCCGCAAATTTCTGCAAGGATTGGAACACGCCCTGTCGTAGCCCCTGCCACACGGCGTAGCAGAACTCCCGGGTTTCCCGGTCCGCGGGCTTCGAGCGCTTCCAGTCGTTCAGGAGGCGCTTCTCGGCGTCCTCCATGGCCTCGAGGAACACGGGGTCGTCGAGGATCAGCTCCGCGCGCTGCCCGCGGGCGACGTTCTGCGCGTCGGTCAGCTCGCTCACGACGGCTTCTCGGCGTCCTTCGCCGGCCGCGTCTTCTTCACGCGCTCGGCATCCTCTGCGTCGAGCCGCGCGAGCTCGCGCTTCACGACGTCGCCGCAGCGCGCGAGCTTCGTGTTCGGGTCCCCGTGCTTGCCCTTCAGGATCTCCAGGATCTCGTTCGCCAGTGCACGCGTGGTCATCGCTTCGCTCCCTTCTTCTTCGGGGTGGCCTTGCGCGCGGCCTTCTTCCGAGCCGCGCCGCCGGCCGGCTTGGGCTTGTTCGCAGCGGCCTTCGCCGCGACCTCTGCCTTCTTCACGTCGACCTTGGCCTTCTGGATCTCGAGCCGCTTGATCTCGAGCTCCGCGGCCTGCTGCTCCGCCTGCGCCGCCACCTGCATCTCGGCGATCTCGCGCTGCGACTCCGTGCGCATGCGCTCCATGTCGATCTGCGCCGCGATCTCCCGCTGCTTCACGCTCGCCTCGAGGTTGTGGTCACGCTGCGTCTCGAGGTGCTTCGCGTGGTCGAGGCTTAGCGCCGCGCGCTTCAGGTCGATCTCGGCCTGCTTCAGCAACTCCTCGTTCGTGGGGCCGGGCGGCGGCGGCGGGGGCGTGTTCGCCGGGTCCTTCATGAACGGCACCGAGCTCGGGAAGCCCATGGCGCCGGTCATCTGGTCGAACGCGTGGTGCATCTGCTCGCGGTCGACCAGGCCCGTGCCGAGATCGCGCGCGGCCTTCTGGATCCCGAGGATCTTCTCGAGCTGCTGCACGCGCTCCTGCATGCGGCCCTGGCCGAGCCCGACCTGCAGGCGCACCGCCCACTCGGGATTCCACTTCGCCGGGTCGATCTCCTGCCAGACGCCGCGGATCATGCGCTGCCTGGCCTGGCCCGGCGTCGTGCGCA
>Ga0190265_10000378_pt1 | contig 33786 bp, 40 predicted proteins | sample Popmic124T_FD_133135 | JGI IMG/M metagenome (GOLD analysis project Ga0190265, IMG submission 133135) | Populus adjacent soil microbial communities from riparian zone of Indian Creek, Utah, USA - 124 T | ecosystem: Environmental > Terrestrial > Soil > Riparian zone | place: USA: Utah | collected...
CCGCAACTGGATCGATACCTGGAACGAAAACCCCCGCCCATTCGTCTGGACAAAGACCGCCGACCAAATCCTCGAATCAATCCGCCGCTACTGCACCCGAATTAACGACTCACGACACTAGCGTGACCTGCGCAGTAGCGGCGCGCCGCTCCACCGGTCCGCGCGGGTGACTACGCTCGCGCGGCGATGCCCTCGCTCGTCTTCGCCCTGATCGCCGTGGTCGGCGCCGCCGTGGCGATCCGAGGCCACCGCCGGCGCGGCGACTCCGCCCTCGCCGTGGACACGCTGATGGTCTGGTGGCTGGTCGTAGCGGTCGGCGTCGCCGGCATCGTCGGCGCGCTCTTCCACCTCTTCGACGGCAAGCAGATCGCCGAGCAGATCGGCTACACCCGCGGCGACGGCGGCTTCCAGTTCGAGAACGCGATGGGCGACATGGCGATCGGCGTGGCGGCGGTCCTCGCACGTTGGCTCCGCGGCTACTTCTGGCTGGCGGTGCTCGTCGTGCTGTCGATCCAGTACCTGGGCGACGCCGGCGGCCACATCTACTTCTGGATCGCCGAGGACAACACCGAGCCCGACAACGTCGGCATCCCGCTCTGGTTCGACTTCATCGTCCCGATCGTCACGGCGATCCTCTACGCGATCTCGTGGCGGCGCGGGGGCGACGCGCGGCCGGCCGACCGGCCGCTCGCCACCTCCACCGATCCGGTCTAGGCTCGCGCCGTGGCCGCGCTCGACCTTCCCCCAGGCCATCCCGCCGGCCGGCTGAGCACGTTCTCGCCCGTCAGTTGGCCAGTGGGGGATCAGAAGCTACGCTGGCCCGCATGAGACCCGCCAGCGAACAGGGCGCCGACGCGCGTCCTGCGGCGAGCGATACCCGGGACCCACTCGCGAACCGCCCCGCGATCCTCGCGGCACGTCGCCGTCCGATGGCCGAGCGGCTCGAGCTCGCCCTCAGCTGGAACGCGGTGGCCGCCGAGCTCCGTGCCGGTCTCGCTGCCACTCGCGCCACCGAACGTCGCCGCTAGACGTGGAGAGTCCCTCAGGCGGTTTCGACGCTCGCGCGCTCTTCATGGCGCTCGCGCGGCATGAGGTCGAATACGTAACCGTCGGCGGAATCGCGATCCAGGCGCACGGCGGCCAGCGGCTGACCCAGGACCTGGATATCGCCATCGCGGCCTCCCGCGAGAACCTGGCGCGATTGGCCGCGGCGTTGATCGATCTCGACGCGCGAATTCTCGGCCCAGACGGTCGGCGGTCGAGCTCCACTCCGAGCGCCGCCCTCCTGGGGTCGAGCGATCAGTGGCACATGATCACCGATCATGGGCCGCTCGACGTCGTGACGCTGCCCGCCCATCTCGGTCCGTTCGACGAGATGCGCGCTCGCGCTCACGAGACTCCCTTGGGGGACCTGACCATTCCGATAGCCCACCGCGACGACCTACTCGAGATGAAGCGCGCCGCCGGTCGTCCGCAGGATCTCGCCGACATCACGCTCTTGGAGTCCCTGGACGAGCCCGAGTGACTGTGGACTACTTGTAGCTCTTGCGCTCGAACACGTCGCGGGTGAGCGAGTCGACGCGGTCGAGGAAGAGGATGCCGTCGAGGTGGTCGATCTCGTGGAGGAGGCAGCGGGCCTCGAAGGCGTCGGTCTCGATGCGGCGGGGGTTCGAGGCGAAGCCGTCGCCGGTCAGCTCGAGGGCGTCGGCCTCGACGGCGATCGTGGTGGCGCGGCGGACGTTGGCGGTGAGGTGGGGGATGCTGAGGCAGCCCTCGCGGGCGACCTCGGCGCCCTCCTGCGCGACGACGCGGGGGTTGGCGAGCAGCAGCAGGCCGCTCTCGGTCCGAGCCTTCTTGTGGCCGGTGACGTCGACGGCGACGATTCGGATGAGATCGCCGAGCTGGGTCGCGGCGAGGCCTACGCAGTGGCCGAAGTCGCGCATCGTCTCGAGCAGGTCGCGCGCGGCGCGCTCGGTCTTGGAGAGGCCGTCATCAGTGGGGTCGACGACCGCCGGCTCGGCGATCGCCTTCAGCGCCGGATGCGGGTAGTGCAGGACGTCGCGGACCGCCACGGCGCGCCGGTCCTACAGCTCGTGAGTCTCTAGCTCGCGCAGGCTGACCTCGACGACCTCGCTCGCCGCGATCTCGGCGAGCGCGCTCTCGACGTCGGCCGGATCGACGTCCTCGGGCACGGCGACCTCGATCAGCAGCGCGTACAGCGACGGCTCGTCGCCGCCCTCGACGAGGCGCGTCTCGAGGTCGGTGATGTTCACGCGGTGCTCGGCGAGCGCGCGCGTGGCGTGGTGGACGATCCCCGGGTGGTCGACGCCGTAGATGCTCAGGACGTGCGTGGCCTGTGACACCGGGTCGGCGAGCGGCTCGACGGCGCTCAGCGCGAGCGCCTCGAGGCCGAGGTCGGCCGCCACCTCGTCGAGCTCCCGCCCCAGCGACTCGCGGTCCGCGCCGTCGGGCACGCCGAGGATCAGCGTCATCGCGAAGTGGCCGCGCAGGATCGACATCCGCGAGTCCTCGACGTTGACGCCGTGGCGCAGCAGCACCGCCGTGGTGGCGGCGACGATGCCGGGCCGGTCCCTGCCGACCGCGGATAGCGCGAGCTGCGGCATGGCGCCGAGCATACGCCGCATACACTGACCGCGATGGCCTTCCCAGCGACCCGCATGCGCAGGCTGCGCGGCAGCGGCCTGCTGCGCGACATGGTGCGCGAGACCGAGTTGACGGCGGCCCACCTGGTCCAGCCGCTGTTCGTCGAGCTGGGCACCGACAGCCGCACGCCGATCGAGGCGATGCCCGGCGTGCAGCGGCTGTCGATCTCGCACGCGGTCGAGGAGGCCGGCGCCGTCGAGGAGCTCGGCATCCCGGCGGTGCTGCTGTTCGGCGTGCCGGCCGAGAAGGACGAGCAGGGCTCCGGCGCCTACGACGACGAGGGCGTCGTGCAGCTCGCCGTGCGCGCGATCAAGGAGGCTCACCCCGAGCTCGTCGTGATCACCGACGTCTGCCTCTGTGCCTACACCGCGCATGGCCACTGCGGCATCGTCCGCCCCGACGGCGCGATCGACAACGACGTCACGCTCGAGCTGCTCGCACAGACGGCGATCTCGCACGCGCGCGCGGGCGCCGACGCGGTGGCGCCGAGCGACATGATGGACGGCCGCGTCGGCGCGCTGCGCGGCCAGCTCGACGCCGAGCGCCTCGAGGAGACGCCGATCGTCGCCTACTCGGCGAAGTTCGCCTCCGCCTTCTACGGACCGTTCCGCGAGGCTGCGGACTCGACGCCGGCCTTCGGCGACCGGCGCACCTACCAGATGGACCCGGCCAACTCCGACGAGGCGGTCCGCGAGGCGCTGCTCGACGTCGAGGAGGGGGCCGACGTCGTGATGGTCAAGCCCGCGCTGCCCTACCTCGACGTGATCCAGCGGATCAAGCAGGAGACCGCCATGCCGCTCGCGGCCTACAACGTCAGCGGCGAGTATGCGATGGTCAAGGCTGCGGCGGCCGCCGGGCACATCGACGAGCGGGCCGTCGTGCTCGAGACGTTGACCTCGATCCGCCGGGCCGGCGCCGACATCGTGATCACCTACCACGCAAAGGACGCCGCCGGATGGCTTCAGTGAGAGAGGCGGCGGCCATCCCCAAGGTCCGCAGTCGCAAGGACGGCGCCGCGGTCCCGCTCGACGACCTCGACAAGAAGCTGCTCAACCTGATGCAGGGCAGCTTCCCGATCGCGCCGCGCCCCTACGAGCACGTAGCCGGACTCGCGGGAGTGGGCGAGGACGAGGTCATGCGGCGCGTCCAGCGGCTGCTCGACGAGCGGATCGTCCGCCAGGTCACGCCGATCTTCGACACGCGCGTGCTCGGCTACAGCTCGATGCTGGTCGCCGCCAAGGTCGATCCCGAGAATCCCCACCGCGCCGCGAAGGTCGTCAACTCGCACCCCGGCGTCTCGCACAACTACCTGCGCAACCACGACTTCAACATGTGGTTCACGATCGCCACCGAGCCGGGCTCGAAGCTCGGCCTCGACGGCACGCTCGACGTCCTGCGGGAGCTGACCGGAGCCGAGTCCATCCGCCAGCTGCCGACGATCAAGCTGTTCAAGATCCGAATGGACCTCGAGATGGAGAAGGGGACCAAGGACCTCGCGGCGATGGGCGTCGCGCTGGACCCGATCGAGCCGGACCCGATCGAGCCGACGGACCTCGACGTCGCCGTGATCCGCGCGCTGCAGGGCGACATGCCGGTGATCTCCGAGCCCTATGCGCCCGCCGCGGCCGAGGTGGGCATCGGCCAGCGCGAGCTGCTCGACCACCTCGAGTCGATGCGCGAGCGCAAGGCGCTGCGCCGCGTCGCCGCGATCCTCTATCACCGCCGCGCCGGATTCTCGGCCAACGGCATGGGCGTCTGGGCGGTCCCCGAGGAGCGGATCATGGAGGTCGCCCCGCTGATGGCCTCGTTCCGGGGCATCTCGCACTGCTACCAGCGCCCCACCTATGCGGACTGGCACTACTCGGTCTTCACGATGGCCCACGGCCGCTCGAAGGAGGAGTGCGACGCGATCCTCGACTCGATCGCCGAGGAGTCGGGCATCGAGGACCGCCGCACTCTCTACTCGTCGACCGAGTTCAAGAAGATCCGGCTGCTCTACTTCACCGACGAGCACCGCCGCTGGGAGGCCGAGCACGCCGGCTGACCGGCCTGCCGCGCCGTCCTACGATCCAGCGATGCCCGCCGACGAACGCTCGCGCGACCTCTACGCACGCGCCGTCGAGCTGCTGCCCGGGGGCGTCAACTCGCCGGTCCGCGCGATGCGCTCGATCGGCCGCGACCCGATCTTCGTCGCCGCCGGTGAGGGCGCCGAGCTGATCGACGTCGACGGCAACCGCTACGTCGACTACGTCTGCTCGTGGGGCCCGCTGGTCGCCGGCCATGCCCATCCGCAGGTGATCGAGGCGGTCACGGCCGCCGCCAGCCGCGGCACGAGCTTCGGCGCTCCGACCGAGGCCGAGGTCGAGATCGCGGCCGAGATCGTCGCCCGCATGCCCGGCGCGGAGATGGTCCGCATGACCAGCTCCGGCACCGAGGCCTCGATGAGCGCGATCCGCCTCGCCCGCGCCGCGACCGGACGCGAGGAGCTGCTCAAGTTCGCCGGGGCCTACCACGGCCATGTCGACGGCCTGCTCGCCGACGCCGGGTCCGGGTTGGCGACGGCTGGGATCCCGGCGAGCCCCGGCGTGCCGGCGGCGCAGGCGGCGGCGACCGTCGTGGTGCCCTGGAACGACCGGGCGGCGGTCGAGCGCGCGCTCGACGAGCACGCGGTCGCCGCGATCCTCGCCGAGCCCTATCCGGCGAACATGGGCCTGGTGCCGCCGATCGGGGCGCGGGGGACCGAGGGCGGCCCCGCCGGCGAGCCGTTCCTGTCGTTCCTCCGCGAGCAGGCCGACCGCAACGGCGCGCTGCTCGTCTTCGACGAGGTGATCAGCGGCTTCCGCGTCGCGCGCGGCGGCGCTCAGGAGCGCGAGGGCGTCACGCCCGACCTGACGGTGCTCGGCAAGGTGATCGGCGGCGGCCTGCCGGCGGCCGCGTACGCCGGGCGCCGCGACCTGATGGAGCTTGTCGCCCCGGCCGGCGACGTCTACCAGGCGGGAACGCTGTCGGGCAACCCGCTCGCGACCGCCGCCGGGCTCGCCACGCTCGCGCTGCTCGACTCCGGCGCCTACGCCCGTCTCGACGCGACCGCCGCGACCTTGGCCGCCGGTCTTCGCGAGGCCGCGGCCGTCGCCGGCGTGCCCGTCCACGTGAGTCGCACCACCGGCCTGCTCACGCTCTTCTTCCACGACGGGCCGGTCGCCGACTACGAGGGCGCCAAGGCCGCCGACGCCGACCGCTACGCCCGTTTCTGCCGCGCCATGCTCGCGCGCGGGGTCTACCTGCCGCCGTCGCCGTTCGAGGCATGGTTCCCGTCGCTCGCCCACAGCGACGAGCAGGTCGAGCGCACGCTCGTCGCGGCGTCGGCGGCGCTCCGCGAGGCGGTCGCATGAGCGCCCGGCGGGCGCCGTCGGCCTCGACCGGGGACCGGCCGTGAGCGCTCTGCGCGCCGTCGTGGCGGCCGTCGACCCCGCGCTCGGCGCGCATGCCGTCGCCGACCCGGGCCCCGACCGCTTCGCCGACGTCGTCGGCGACCCCGATCGCCGCTTCACCATCGAGGCCGTCCACGAGGGCTATCTGCTCCATTACGGCGAACCGCGGGCCTTCGCCGGCATGGACGACGACCTGCGCCTGCTCGCCGGCGACGCGCTCTACGCCCTCGGGCTCAGTCGCGTCGCCGATCGCGGCGACCTCGTGGCCGTCGCGGAGCTCTCGAACCTGATCGCCGCCGCAGCTCGCGCCCACGCCGAGGGCGACCCGGCGCGCGCGGCCGCCCTCTGGCCTGACAGCGCGCAACGTCTCGCCTAACTAGAATTTGTGGTCGCGCGCCCGAACGCCGGGCGTTCTACTCCCCAGCAGCAGTGGCCGACCTCCCCGACAAGCACAAGCGCAAGTCGCGCTACACAGCCGACCGCCACATGCCCGGCGCGTTCGAGGGCGAGACGGTCACGCGGCGGACGCTGATGACCGGCGGCGCGCTCCTCTACGGCGGCGTCGCCACAGCGATGTTCGGCCTGCCGGCGCTCGGCTTCGCGCTCGGCCCGATGTTCGAGCGCAGCGCCCCCGAGACCTGGCAGGACGTCGGGGGCGAGGACGACTTCAACGCGGAGACCTACGTCCCGGTCGTGATGAGCATCGTCCCGTCGATCGGCGAGGCGGGCAAGACGACCGTCTACGTGCGTCGCTTCGACCCCGGTCGCGACGCCGAGCGCAACGCCGACCTGCCCTACGTCGCGATCTCGACGCGCTGCGCGCACCTCGGCTGCCCGGTCCGCTACATCCAGGCGTCGCAGCGCTTCGTCTGCCCGTGCCACGGCGGCGTCTACGACTTCGAGGGCAAGGTCGACGGCGGCCCGCCGGTGCGCCCGCTCGACCGCTTCTACACGCGCGTGCGCAACGGCCGCGTCGAGGTCGGCGACCGCTTCTCGGTCAACTCCGAGCTCGAGCGCTTCCCGCACCCGCGCGACCCGTCGAACCATCTCGACGGCCTCTGGCAGTACCTCTACCCCGGCAGGCCCAGCACATGAGCCTCGTGCCCAAGTTCCTCCGCCCGGCGCCGCCGCGCCCGGCCGAGCGCGACGGCGCCGCGCCGACGCCGCTCGAGCGGGCCAGGCACAACGGCGCCGAGGCCGGCGCGGGCGTTCTCGGCTACCTCGACGAGCGCACCGGCGCGAGCCCGTTCCTGCGCGGCTTCCTCTTCCGCAAGGTGCCGAAGGGGACCAACTGGTTCTACACGCTCGGCTCGGCGACGATGTTCGCCTTCGTCTCGCAGGCGGTGACCGGCGTCTTCCTCGCGATGTACTACGAGCCCGACCCGACGCGCGCCTACACCTCGACCGCGCACATCACCAACGACGTCTTCCTCGGCGAGCTGGTGCGCGGCATGCACCGCTGGGGCGCGACGGTGATGATCGTCCTGCTGTTCCTGCACATGGGCCGCACGTTCGTGTTCGGGGCCTACAAGTACCCGCGCGAGCTGAACTGGGTGATCGGCGTGGTGCTGACGGTCCTCACGCTGATGATGGGCCTGACCGGCTACCTGCTGCCGTTCGACCAGCGGTCGTTCTGGGCGACGGTCGTCGGCGTCAACATCAACGCCTCCGGTCCCATCATGGGCCCGTACCTGGCCGACTTCATGCGCGGCGGCGCGGAGTTCGGCGCGACCACGCTGACCCGCTTCTACGCGCTGCACATGCTGCTGATCCCAGGTCTGATCGCAGCGCTGATCGGCGCTCACCTCTACCTCGTCGCCAAGCTGGGCACCAGCGCTCCGCCGTGGCTGAAGGCCGAGAAGAAGTCGCTCCAGCGCGAGGAGATCTGAGGTGAACGCGCGCGAGAAGGAGCAGTACCTCCGCGAGTACTCGATCCTCAAGGGCCAGGGCAAGCCGTTCTTCCCCTATGCGGTCGCCAAGGACGGGGCGATGGCGATGGTCACGCTCGCCGTGATCATCCTGATGGCGGTCCTGTTCGGCGCCGAGCTCGGTCCGAAGGCCGACCCGACGACCACGACCTACTCGCCCCGACCCGAGTGGTACTTCTTCTTCCTCTTCGAGCTGCTGCGCGTCGTCAAGCCGCCGGCGCTCGTCTTCGTGGCGACGATCGGCATCCCGACGGTCGCGCTGATGCTGCTCCTGCTGCTGCCGTTCTACGACCGCAACCCGGAGCGCCACCCGCTCAAGCGGCCGATCGCGATGATCGGCGCGGTGGCGACCGTCGCCGCGATGGCCTACCTGACCGTGCTCGGCGCGCTCGCGGGTCCGCCGAGCGAGATCGACATAGAGGTCGCTTCGCAGTACCAGCGCGGAGCCGACGTCGCCGCCTCGTCAGGCTGCCTCGGCTGCCACAGGATCGGCCACAACGGCAACACCATCGGCCCCGACCTGACCGAGATCGGCGACCGCGCCGGTCGCGACGCGATCGCCCGCACGCTCGTCAATCCCACGCCGCCGATGCCGTCGTACCAGAGCCTGCGCGAGGAGCACCCCAAGCAGTTCGAGGAGCTGGTCACCTTCATCGCCTCGCTGCGCGCGGACAACGAGGCCTCCGAGCCTCAGGGCGGCGGCGAGTCCGAGTCCAGGTAGCACCCATGAGCGCCGGCGCGCACGCGGGCGGCGACACCCTGCCCGAGCAGCAGGTCGAGGCGATGTTCGACCGCGTCGCGCGCTTCTACGACCTGCTGAACTCCGTCATGACGGCGGGCCTGCATCACGCCTGGAGGGCCCGTGCGGCCGACATCGCCGAGATCGGGCCCGGCGACCGCGTGCTCGACGTCGCGGCAGGCACCGGCGATCTGACGATCGAGCTGCACGGCCGGGTGGCTCCCGGCGGCGAGGTCGTCGGCGTCGACCTGTCCGAGGGCATGCTCGCGCTCGCGCGCGAGAAGGCGCCGAGCATTCGCTTCGAGCAGGGCAGCGCGCTCGACCTGCCCTACGGCGACGGCGAGTTCGCCGCCGCCACCGTCGGCTTCGGCGCACGCAACTTCTCCGACCTGCGCCGCGGCCTGGCCGAGATGCGCCGCGTCGTGCGTCCCGGAGGTCGCGTCGTGGTGCTCGACTTCACCACCCCGACTCGACCGCCGCTGTCGTGGTTCTTCCGGCTCTGGTTCGACCGGATCGTGCCGCTGCTCGGCCGCTTCTCGGACGATCCGGACGCCTACAACTACCTGCCGAACTCCGTCAAGCGCTTCCCACCGCCGCGCGAGCTGGCGGCGGAGCTCGCGGCGGTCGGGCTCGCCGACGTTCGCTGGATGGCGACCGCCGGCGGCATCGTGACGGTGCATTCCGGCGTAGTACCCCGTGACTGAGCAGCTTGCGCCGGTGCTCGCGGCGGGTGGGCCCGAGCTGGCGCGCGGCTTGGAGCTCGCCGAGCAGCGGCTCTCCGAGGTCGCGAAGGCGCACGGTGACGTGCTGGCCCAACACGCCGGTGGGACGCTTGCCGCCGGCGGCAAGCGGCTGCGGCCGCTGCTGGTCTTCCTCTGCGCCGGACGCGGCACGCCCGACGACGAACTCGTCGCCGCTGCGGCCGCGGTCGAGCTGCTGCACATGGCGACGCTCGTCCACGACGACGTGCTCGACCGCGCGCCGCTGCGTCGCGGCTACCCGACCGTCTTCGCGGACGCGGGCCGCGGCGCCGCGACCGCGACCGGCGACCTGCTCTTCTCGCGAGCGTTCGCCGAGCTGGCGGCGACCGGCAGCGCCACCGCGGTGCAGGCGCTCTCCGCCGCCTCGACGGCGCTCGCTCGCGGCGAGCTGATGCAGCGCGACGACGCCTGGTCGCCGACCGTGACCGGCGAGCGCTACCGCGAGCGCTGCGAACTGAAGACCGGCAGCCTGTTCGCCGCCTCGTGCCGGCTCGGAGCCGAGCTCGGACGGCGCGGCTCGGCAGCCGCCGACGCGCTGGGGAGCTTCGGCGATCGCATCGGCGTCGCGTTCCAGGTCCTCGACGACGTCCTCGACGTCTCCGGCCCCGTCGAGGACACCGGCAAGCACCGCGGCACCGACCTGCTCGACGGCACCGTCACGCTGCCCTTGATCGTCGCGCGCGAGCGCGACCCGGCTCTCGCCGAGCTCGACCTACGCAGCGCGGTGACGACGCCACGCGCGGCGGAGGCGATCTGCGATCGGATCGCGGCGACGGGGGCACTCGACACCGCGCGCGCCGAGGCGCTCGCCGACGTCGCGGCCGCGAAGCGGGGACTGGCCGCGATCGAGCTCGAGGCCCGGCAGCGGGAGGCGCTCGACCTCGTCGCCGACGGCGTCGTCGCCCGGTATTCCTGAGCGCCGCCCTCCGCTTGCCCGACCGGCTAGAAGTCCTCGGGCAGGATGGCGCCGGCGCGCAGCGCGCCGGCGAAGCACTCCATCTCCGCAGCCAGGTTCTCGCGCACGAGCCGGCGGTAGGCGGTCGCCAGCGCGTCGGAGCCCTCGTTGAGCTGCTCGTCGAAGGCGTCGACCACGCTCTGCGCGAAGACCCCCTCGCCGCGGTGCTCGCAGTCGGGGCAGCGCAGGCCGACCTGCCATGTGCCGGCGGCCGTCTCCTCCCACCACTCCGGCTGGACCAGCTCCGAGCAGCAGCGGGCGCAGATGTGAAGCCCGTGCTCGTAGCCAACTGGGGTCGGCAGCGTCAGATCCTGTTGCAGGTTCGGCTCCATCTATCCCCGTATCGGTATTCCCATTCGAATCCTTTACGCACCATCGGACGAGATTCCTCTGGCTGCCTCGCCCCCGCTTGCCGCTGTACGCTGCGCGGGCCGTGGTCCTCAGCGACAAGACGATCCGGACCGAGATCGAGGCCCAGCGCATCGAGATCGAGCCCTACGACCAGGGCCTGATCCAGCCGTCGAGCATCGACGTGCGCGTCGACCGGCGCTTCCGCGTCTTCCACAACGCCCGCTACCCCTACATCGACGTCCGCCAGCCGATGGAGGAGCTGACCGAGCTCGTCGAGGTCAGCGGCGACGAGCCGTTCATCCTCCACCCCGGCGAGTTCGTGCTCGGCCAGACGCTCGAGCGCGTCACGCTGCCGGACGACCTCGTCGCGCGGCTCGAGGGCAAGAGCTCGCTCGGCCGCCTCGGCCTGCTGATCCACTCGACCGCCGGCTTCGTCGACCCCGGCTTCTCCGGCAACCTGACGCTCGAGCTGTCGAACGTCGCCAACCTGCCGATCACGATCTACGAGGGCATGCCGATCGGCCAGCTCTCGTTCATGCGGATGGACGGCGCCGTCGAGGTGCCATATGGCGCCAAGGACAAAGGGAGCAAGTACCAGGGTCAGGGCGAGCCGACGCCGAGCCGCTTCTACAAGAACTTCGACGGCGCGCGCTGATCCGCGCGTCGCCTCGCCCAAGCAATCCGTCAGCCTCTACCATCAGAGGCGCCCCGATTCCGCCAGGAGCGACCATGCCCAACATCGGCCCGCTAGAGATCATCATCGTCCTCGTCGTAGTGCTGCTCATCTTCGGACCGAAGCGGCTGCCGCAGCTCGGCCGCTCGCTCGGCGGCGGGATGCGCGAGTTCAAGGACTCGGTCACCGGCAAGACCAAGGACCACGACGAGCTCGACAACGCCGACGCCAAGGCGGAGCCCGTTCGCGCCGAGTCGTCCGAGCCGGCCCGTCACAGCTCCTAGCCGCGCGCGCGGGGCCGTAGGAAGGGCGCGGATCCGATGCCGCGGGTAAAGCCTGTCGCGCACGAGGAGAAGCTGACCCTCGTCGACCACCTCGACGAGCTGCGCTCGCGGCTGATCGTCGCGATCGGAGCCTTCGTCGTCGCATTCGCGTTCTGCGGTTGGCAGAACCACCGCATCCTCGAGATCGTCAACAAGCCGCTGCCGGACGAGTACGACCAGCCGCTGACGTTCGGCGTCACCGAGCCGTTCACGACGACCTTCACCAACGCCGCCTACGCGGCGATCCTGCTCGCCCTGCCGGTGATCCTCTACCAGCTCTATGCGTTCGTGCTACCGGCCTTCAGCCCGACCGAGAAGCGCGTGGCCAAGCCGCTGCTGCTGATGTCCCCGGTGCTCTTCGTCGCCGGGGTCCTGTTCTGCTACTTCGTCGTCCTGCCGCCGGCGACGGACTTCCTGCTCAGCTTCAACGCGAGCGAGTTCAACACCCAGGTTCGGGCGCGCGACTACTACAGCTTCAGCACCATGACGATGCTCGCGATGGGCCTCGGCTTCCAGGTCCCGATCGCGGTCGTCGCGCTCGTGCGGCTGAACATCGTCACGATCGAGCAGCTGCGGCGCAACCGGCGCTACGCGGTCCTCGCGATCGCCGTGCTGGCCGCCTTGCTGCCGACGATAGACCCGATCACGATGCTGCTCGAGATGGTTCCGCTGCTGGTTCTCTACGAACTGAGCATCCTGCTCGCCGCGTCGCTCGGCCGCGGCGATGCCAAAGCGGCCGAAGTCGCCGCGGGCGAGAGTTCCTAGCTAGTCTCCGCAGCGACATGCTGTTCGATCTGCAGGGAAAGCGTCGCCGGCTCGTCCAGAGCACGTATCTGATGCTCGCCGTCCTGATGGGCGGCGGTCTCGTGCTGTTCGGCATCGGCGGCGAGGTCTCGGGCGGGCTGTTCGACGCCTTCTCCGACCGCAGCAGCAGCGGCAACGACGTCGTCGAGGAGCGCGTGGAGAAGAACGAGGAGCGCGCCGCGGCGAATCCGCGCGCCGTCGCTCCCCACAAGGAGCTGGTGCGCGACTACTACTCGCTCGCCGTCGCCCAGGCGAGCGACCAGGGCATCTTCCCCACCGACGCGCAGGACGACCTGCGCAAGGCGAGCACGCATTGGAAGGCCTACCTGACCACGGAGAAGGGCGAGCCCGACGCCTCGCTGGCGCGTGTCGCGCTCCAGGTCTACGACGTCTCCGCGCTCAACCAGCCGCAGCAGGCGGTCAAGGTCGCGCGGATCATCGCCGCGGACGGCGAGGACGCGGCCTCCTACATGCAGCTCGCGCAGTACGCGCTGCTCGCCGGCGACAAGCGGGTCGAGAAGCTCGCGAGCGCCAAGGCGGTCGACCTCGCGCCCAAGAACCAGCGCAAGGCCGTGCGCGAGCAGCTGCAGCAGCTCAAGGCGCAGGTGGTCGCGTCGCAGCTCCAGCAGTCCGGCGACCTCCAGGTGGATCCCGCGGGCCAGGGCGGAGGCGGCGGGCAGGGTGGAGGAAAGCCGCCAAGCCAGCAGAATCAGGGAGGCCAATGAACTTCCACATCAAAGACGAGGAGATCGACGCCGAGACCCAGGTGATCGAGCTCGGCGGCGAGATCGACCTCTACACCGCACCCGAGTTCAAGGAGCGGATGGTCGAGCTGATCGAAGACGGCAAGAAGCGCATCGTCGTCGACCTCTCGGCAGCCACCTTCATCGACTCCACGACGCTCGGCGTCCTCGTCGGCGGCGTCAAGCGCCTGCGCCCGGCCGGCGGCTCGCTCGCCCTCGTCTGCACCGACCAGAACATCACCAAGATCTTCGAGATCACCGGCCTCGACCGCGTCTTCCCGATCCACGCCTCCCGCGACGACGCCCTCGCCGCCGTCGCGACGCAGTCCTAACCGAACGCGCGGCCTCCGGGTGTCGCCTCTACAATGTCTGACCGGCTCCCTCCGGAGCCTCCAGGGCCGTTAGCTCAGCTGGTAGAGCAGGAGACTCTTAATCTCAAGGTCGTAGGTTCGAACCCTACACGGCCCACTAGCCTTTCCCCCTGGTAATCGGCACATTCCGCGCCTCCGGGCGCGACCGCCAGCCAGGAACGTGTCCCGAATCTGTCCCGACGTGCGCTACCGTCGAGCGTATGGAGGCCCAGGGAATCGTCCGTTCGGTCAGCGGCCACGTCTTCCGTATGGACCGTCAGCGCGGGCCGGTCTGGTACGCCAAGTACCGGCTCCCCGATGGCCGCCAGGTGCAGAAGAAGCTCGGCCCGGCGTGGACGAAGCGCGGCCGGCCCGAGGTCGGCTACTTCACGAAGACGACCGCGCAGGCGTGGCTCGACTTGACGCTGGCCGAGGTGCGGCGCGGCGAGCTGGCGGGCATGGTCCGCACGGGCGCATCTTTCAAGGACGCCGCCGCCGAGTGGCTGCGCTACTGCGAGCATGAGCGCGCCGTGAAGCCCGGCACCCTCGCCGGCTACAAGAGCATCGTCAGCGTCCTGAACGCCGAGTTCGGCGGCAGCGCCATCGAGAGCTTCACGCCGGAGTTCTTCGAGCGCTGGAAGGGCGGCTTCGCCGAGAAGCGCAAGCTGTCCAACCGCGGGGTGCAGCGCTACCTCGTCGCCCTCCACTCGATCTTCAAGCGAGCCATGAAGGCATACGGTCTGCCGCGCAACCCGCTCGCGACCGTCGAGCGCCCGCGTGTGGCCCGCAGCGCCGGCATCGACGTGTTCACCCGCGAGGAGGTCATGGCACTCGTCAGAGCCGCCCAGGACGACCAAGACGGCGTCCTCTACCTCACCGCCGCCTTCACCGGCCTGCGTCTCGGGGAGCTGCTTGGCCTGCGCTGGGAGGATGTCGACTTCGACGCAGCCACCATCCGCGTCCGCCGCAACTGGACCGACGGCCGCGAGGGCACGCCCAAGAGCGGCCGCGATCGCGCCGTTCCGATGATGGACGACGTGGCCGCCGCCCTCGCCCGTCTCGCCCAGCGCGACCACGACACCACCGACCGCGATCTCGTCTTCTGCGACCCGCTCGGCCGTCACCTCGGCTACAAGACCCTCCGCGCCCGCTACAAGAAGGCGCTGAAGACCGCCGACCTCCGCGACCTGCGCTTCCACGACCTCCGCCACACCTTCGGCACCCACGCCATCCGCGCTGCCGACCCCCGCGAGGTCATGGAGTGGATGGGCCACGCCGACATCCAGACGACTCAGAAGTACCTCGCCTACAAGCCCCGCCGCGACGCGGCCAAGCGCCTCGCCGCCGCCTTCGACGACACGCCGGCCGACGCTGCCGCCGGGGCATAGCTGCCTCACGGTCGAGCCGCGCGCCGCTGGTCGCCCACCCACTGCTCGAGGTCCGACCGCAGGAACCGAACGTGCCGCCCGATCTTCAGGTGGGGCACCCGGCCGGTCCGCACCGCCTCGTAGATCCAGCTCGGCCGAACGAGAGCAGCGCCGCCGCTGCCCGCGCATCGAGCAGCGGTTCGGATAGCGGCGACGGCGGGAGAGCGCCGGTCGGGTTCGTCGCGGTGTTGGCACCTGCGGGCATCGGTGTCTCAGAAGACGCGATGCCGGCGGATCTGTCGCATCGGAGACGGGCCGCCTTGAAGCTCAGCCGGGCGAGCGTTCAGCGCCCCGCCGTCCTAACCCGCCCCCTCCCTGTCCGCGCCCGCTTGCTCACCCTCGCCCTGCTGACCCGACCCCGCTGGTCGCCACTCCCGTTCCCCCCGCAGCAGCTCCTCCTCCGCTCACGCGTCCCCGACCCTCCCAACCGCTCCTCATCCTTCAGCCGCCAAACAGGGACCACACATCTGCACTGAAGGTGCAACCGCTCTACAGAGCGGAATCCAGCGACCCGCTGAAGCCTCCAAATCAGAGCCGGATCGGGCCGCTTCCGCGACCCGCGAGACCCCTATCGGGAGTCGCTGACGATCTGGTGGACGCGCTGGTGGGAGACGCCGCTGATGCGCGCGATCTCGCGCGACGTCATTCCCGCCTTGGCGGCCTTGCGGATCGCCTTGTCGCGCTCCGCTCGCACGCGATCACGGCCACTATCGAGCCGGTCCATCTCGGCGCGCAGCTCAGCGAGCCGGTTGCGCAGCGCCTGATCGTCGCGGGCCACCGGACAGTCGTAGCTGTCTAACGACTAGACAAGCGTCCGTCTAGCAACTAGACTCGCCGCCCGATGGGCACCGACCGCCGCCGCGCAACCGACATCCTCTGGATCTCACACACCACCCCAGCGGCCGAGCGAGCCCTCGACCTCATCGCCCACGAACCCGACCTAACCGCCGCCGACCTCCGCGACCGCCTCGGCGTCTCGATGGGCCGCACCTGGCAAATCCTCAACATCCTCCAGCAGCCCCGCGTCCAACGCCGACGCACCCCACCACCGCACCGGCCTCGCCGGCGGGCTACTCCGAAATGACCTGATGAACGCGCTGGTGGGACACCCCCGCCAACCGCGCGATCTCCCGCACCGTCAACCCCGCCCCATGCGCCGCCCGGATCGCCTCGTCGCGCTCCTGCCGCAATCGCTCGCGATTCGAGTCAACCCCGCCGAGCCGATCGGCCAGCTCCACTAGCCGCGCCCGAATCGCCTGATCGTCAGCCGCCATCGCGGCAGGTCATAACCGTCAAGCGTCTAGACACGCCTAGTGCTTAGACGCTTGAAGCAGGGCCGGTGGCCTGCGTTTGGGAGGGGCCGCACTCGGTGACAGCGCATAGCTGCGACTAGGAACGTATTCTTACGCACCGCATCCACGTCTAGGTAGGCCAAAGTATGCGTCTCACGCGCGTTCGCGTCACGAACTATCGAAGCATCGAGGACTCTGGTTGGGTCGACATCGATGATGTCACGTGCCTCGTCGGCAAGAACGAGGCGGGGAAGACAGCTTTCCTCCAGGCGCTCCACAAGCTCAATCCGCTCCTTGGCTCAGCGATGTTCGATGAGACAATGGACTACCCGAGCCGCCACTATGCCCGCTACAAGCGCACCCGCGACGCCAGCCCGGCACCCGTAGTCATCGCAGAGCTTGAACTCGGCGATGATGAGATGCGGGCTATCGCCGCCGAGTTTGGCGAGGGGTTCCTAGGGTCTAAGCGGGTGACAGCCACTAAGCGTTATGGCTCAGAGGCACGAACCTGGGATCACGAGATCAATGAGGCGAAGGGAATTGAGCACCTTGTCTCATCGATCGAGGCAACCGCGCCGATCAAGAAGCGGCTTCTCGCCACCACGACGGCGGACGAGTTGGCTAGTGCGATCGACGCGCTTGATGAGCCGCACTCGACGGCCGTCGCCGTTGCAGACAAGATTCGAGGATGGCGAGGGGAGGACTTCGGTGCCGCGCTAAGAGACGGCTACCTGCGCCCATGGTTGCCAAAGTTCTTCTACTTCGATGACTACAGCATCATGCCCGGGCGAGCGTCTATACCGGACCTAATCACCCGTCGCGATCAGGAGACTCTTCAGGAGTCCGACGAGACCTTGCTCCGCTTGCTCGACTTAGTGGGAGCCAAGCTTGAGGACTTCTCGGATCAAGGCAACTTCGAGGCGCTTACCCGCGAGCTGGAGGCGGCCGCAAACGGTATCTCTAGTGAGGTATTCCAGTACTGGAAGCAGAACCCGGATCTAGAGATCGTTGCAGTAATGTCGGCGGCGGAGGAGGGCGCTCAGCCCCCACTCGACGTCGGCCCAGTACTCAACATTCGCATCCGCAATCCTCGACACAAAGTCACCGTTCCGTTTGATGAGCGCTCCAAAGGTTTCGTCTGGTTCTTCTCCTTCTTCGCCTACTTCTCCGAGTTGGAGAGCGGTTCGGGTGAGAACGTAATCCTACTTCTTGACGAGCCTGGTCTGAGTCTCCACGCAACAGCGCAACGAGACTTTCTAGACTTCATAGATGGACGTCTTGCCCAGAGTCATCAGGTGATCTACACCACCCACTCACCGTTTATGATTCAAGCGGGTAGGCTCGACCGAGTTAGAACGGTGGAGGACGTCGATGATGACGGGACCAAGGTCAACGCCGATGTTCTTCGCACTGATGCAGACACGGTGTTCCCGCTACAGGCCGCCTTGGGGTACGACCTAGCGCAGACCCTCTTCGTGGGGCCCGACTGCTTGCTGGTTGAGGGGCCATCGGATCTCTTGTACCTACAGATTTTGACAGAGGCGCTCGTCGGCGATGGCAGGGAGGGTTTGGACGAGCGGTGGGTCGTAACTCCGGCTGGGGGTGCGAGCAACCTGATTACGTTCGTTTCGCTGCTCGGGGCGAATCAACTTAACCTGGCGGTCCTAATGGACTCAAGTCAGGCCGAGCAACAGCGGGTCCGCAACCTCTTGTCGACGGGCAAGCTTAAGGCTCGCTCCATAGTTCAGATCTCAGATGTGGTGGGTAATGACGACGCCGACATCGAGGATATTTTCGAGGCCGGCTTCTACCTTGAGTTGGTCAACGGGGCCTACAGTGCTGAGTTGAGCGCCCCGATCAAGGTGGCAGATATCAGGGAGGGTAACCCGCGTGTGGTTGTACGAGTCGGTGAGTACTTCCAGAGTAACGATGTTGGAACAGGCCGGTTCAACCACTATCGGCCCGCGGCCTACCTGCTTGCGAATCAGGCTAAGCTCGCCCCGAAGATCAATGCTGCGACATTGGACCGTGCGGGGGCGCTAGCCGAGAAGCTCAACAAGCTTCTCGGGTAGTGAGGCGATAGCGCGCAGTCGTAATCCCTTCCGCGCGGAAGGGCAGGCGAAGTAGATTGAAAAGCACACGCCGCCTTACCGGCGGATCCAATCGCTCGATGTTCTCGGCGCGTCTGAACGCGGAACCTCCCAACCGCTAGGCGGGACGCTCATCCGGTGGACATCCCAACCCGTGCGATCTGCCGCCCGTCAACCCTGACGCAGGTGACGCTTCGGATCGCCTCATCGCTCTCCGGATGCGCAGCCGCTCCCGATCCGGATTACCCTGCTGTCGAGCGCCAACTCCACTAGCCGCGCTTGAGCCGCCACTCCCTGGCAGGTGGCCGTTCCCGCGAGCCTTGCGTGGGAAGAGATAAACTCAAGTGATGGTGGGGGTGGTCATCGGCGGTCTGCTGGCGGTTGTTGCCGGCTTGGTGGTCAATGCCGTGTGGCAATGGCGCACTACCAATGTGAGCCGAAGGCAGTTGCTGGCGGATGTGCTGGTTGAGGCGAAGCAGAACGTCGAAACACTTCGGGCCAACGGGCTGTCCACGCCTCCCAAGGCGTTCGTAGAGCTCTACACCACCTCTGTCTGGGAGGGAGCGATAGCGACAGGCGCGAGTCGCACCCTGAACGATCGCGGGATCGCTCATGCGATGGGCCACGCCTATTCCAGAGTCGAGGTCGCTCGCAAGTGGGACACGCTGTACGTACAATCAGTGATCCGCAATGGCAAAGATCAACGACTGCTTGGTGAGCTAACGCATACTGTCCTAACGGTGCGGCGTAGTGCTCTGCGGGCGCTTGAGCAGATGGTTGTAGCTGTCGAAGGCGAGGAGGGTGAGTAGGTATGGATGAGCCGGGACTGGCTGTACCCGTTCAGTCGGTGGGCGACCCGCTTGTAAGTGAGGTGACGCTGACATTTGAGTCGTTCATACTGCCGACGGCCGAGGCGCTTGCCAACGAGCAAGAGTTGAGGGAGGGATTTGCGAAGGAGTTTGGCCCAGCGGTGAAGCTGGCGCTTGACGACCCCGAGGTACGGTTTTCCTTAGTTCCCGGTGGGAGCATCATCGTCGGTGGTCAGCGGGTAACCATCCAGCGTGTAAGTCAGAAGGGCGACTGGATTAACGCAAATGTCCGCGGAACCAGCGACGCCGCTCGACAAGTTGTTCAGACTGTCGTCAAGGTGCTTGACCGCGTCGGCTCGGTCAATCGTGAGTGGGACTATTACGAGAAGCACGTCGTGCGTACAAGCTTTGGTACCGCCACGACGGTGAGGCTGCCGGGCACCCTGCGAGACATGCTCGCTCCAGCCGTGGATGGGCTATTTAGCGATGTCGTCGAGGAGCGACTGGCGTCGAGAATGGTCCCACGACGAACTCACGGTATGGCTAAACCGGCCTTTGCTCGTGTGTTGGTTCACGGCATCGAGTGTCAAGTGCTGGTGGCGGAGGAGAGTGGGACGTCCAACAAGTACAAGCTCGAGTTCCATCACATGTCTAGCGAGGATCTTGCCGCAGGGACTTGCTATGTGATCTCGGAGCTAGATTACGATGGGCACATGGAGTTGGTCGATCATCTGCTAGCTACCTTCAGCGCGTCTGATGACCTGCCTGGCTCGTGACGGAGACCGTGCCCACCAGACTTGGCCTTGAGTGGACGCCAACGCGTCCCGACCTCGGCAATGCCTGGCCGACGTGGACTCAGCTATCCGTACCTGGAGCCAAGCTGAGCCGGCTCCGGGGGTGCTCGTTCAACGCCTGCGGCTTTCGCGACGGAGCCGGAGTCAGAACTGGCGCACACATTGCTTGATCAGAGGTCGCGAGGTCGCACGGCGATGTCGAGGCGCTCGATCCCTCGGATGAGGCGCTCGTCGAGCGTGACGAGCTTGCTATCCAGAAGGCCCGCCAAGGCGACGTAATGCGCGTCGTAGGTTTTGGCCCAGCCCATCTCGTCGGCGAGGTCCCAGGCGGCTCGGAGTAGCTTCGCCGGAGATCGGACGCTGATCGGTGCAGAGAGGACCCGGTCGAGCATGGTCCGCGCGCGGGCGGGCGTGATCTCCTCGCGCCAGGCCATCTCATGCAGGACGGAGCTGGTCTCTACGAGCAGCAGTTGCGGCGCAACGAGGTCGTGGGTCTTGAAACGGGCGAACCCAATCGGGCTGTGGCTCGCGGCGATCGCCACGGAGGCGTCGACGACGAGCTGCATGGTCCTAGTGGCTGGCGCGGGACCGGTGTACGGCGGCGACCCAGTTCAGCGCGGGCTTGCCGTCGTCGCCGATCTTCCACTCATCGGGCAGATCCGCCATTGGATAGATCTCGTTCTCGACCTTTTGCAACTCTCGCGGCTCGATGACGTGGCGTTTGCCCACGCGGCTAGCAGCAAGGCGGCCGGACCGGATCCAGCGTCGGACCGTCTCAGGGCTACGTCCCACACGATCTGCCGCCTGTGCGACTGTGAGCATGGGTTCATCGTACGCCTCGCTGCGGACTCTTCGGATTGGGCGCGAGCTGCGTGCCGGCCGACCGGCCAAACGTGTCCCGAACCATGTCCCCAACTCGGCAGATATGACCCGGCTGGGCTGGACTCAGCTAGCCGTACCTGAGCCAAGCTGAGCCAGCTTTGGGCCGCTCGGCTCAACTCTTAATCTCGAGGTCGTAGGTTCGATCCCTACACGGCCCACTCCCGTCTCTTTCGAAGACGCAAACGCTCGGCTGCATCAGCCGTACTTCTTAAAGGATCTCCTCTAGGGAGATGGTGCGGCACGCAGCGAAATCCGCCCGGCTCTCCGCAACGGCGGCTTCGTCCTCATCGGTCCAAGGCTCGTCGTCCTCGGGTGCGTTTGCGAACGCGAGAAGCACCGGGTCGTTCTCGTCGACTTCCGACGATGAGGGATTGAGGCTGGAGGGCACGGCGAGGCTAGTGCTGAGCCGCGCGCCAGGTGACGTCGAGCTTGGCAAGGGGAGCCTGGATGAGATCCAGGGTTGTGCCGCTGTCGTCGCTGATCTCTACGAGCTTTGTATCGCCGTAGTCGCTGACGACCGTCCCACTGGTGCCCGCGGGCCATGCGTCGACCGTCTCGTGCAGCTCGACGACGTCATGCTCTGCGGTCTGGTGTCTGACGGTAGCCATCGCCTATAGAGTCTAGCCCTGAAGTATGGGTCACCAGACGTGGTGCCGCGCTCGGCAAGTAGCTACCAGGACGTGACTACCTCTACCCGGCGCTCGCTCCGATGGCCGAGCCTCGTACTAGAACTCTGACCTCGCAGAGAGAGCCGTACGGTGGGTTGGCGCGTATAGCGCTCGGCCGGCAAGTCTGAAGATTGGCCTCGATCTCGGCTACGAGATGGTCGAGGTCCGTCGCGGTGATGCCCAGAACGACTGCGAGTCACGAGCCTTAGGTCCACCAGCAGGACGTCGATCGTCGGGACCGCCTCGCGCGCTGGGAGCTAGGTTCATGCGATGGCGGGCGATCGACGGTCTTGGGTCTTGAGTGAGCTGGCGCATGCTGGACGGGAGAACTTGGATCCGGAGCATGTGGCGCGGTATGACGCGAAGGAGGATGCTGGCGCGGCGGCTGAGGTGGCGGCGCTGCGGGCTGCCGGGCTGGGTGGGGATGCGACGGTGGTCGATCTGGGCGCCGGGACGGGGCAGTTCACGCTGGCGGTGGCGGGTGCTGCTCGGAGGGTCGTGGCGGTGGACGTGTCGCCGGCGATGCTGGAGCACCTGCGGGAGAAGGTGCGAGATCGCGGCCTCGAGAACGTGGAGTGCGTGGCGGGTGGCTTCCTGACCTACGAGCACGTTGGCGAGCCGGCGGATCTGGTCTATAGCCGGTTGGCGCTGCATCACCTTCCGGACTTCTGGAAGGCGTGTGCCCTGGCGCGGGTCGCGGAGATGCTGAAGCGGGGTGGGGTCCTTCGGCTCTCGGATGTCGTCTACGGCTTCGAGCCGACCGAGGCGGAGAGCTATCTGGAGCGCTGGATGGACGAGCTGGCGTCCGACGACGTGGAGGGAGGGTGGACGCGGGCGGAGCTCGAGGAGCACGTGCGCGACGAGCACAGCACCTTCACCTGGCTGCTCGAGCCGATGATCGAGAAGGCCGGGCTCGCGATCGAGCAGGCGGAGTACAGCGAGGACCGGATCTTCGCTCACTACCGCTGCGTGAAGGTTTAGCGCTCCAGCGGCTGCCGCTGCCCTGGCGTCTCCGGCGCCGCGATGTAGGGCTGCTCGGCGTCCTGGGCGGTGTCCTCCTCGTGGTAGACGGACTCGGCGTTGACGGCCCAGATGTCGTGGTCGGTGCCGAGCAGGAGGTTGTCGACGGCGCGCATGGCGGTGAGCATCGAGTGGTCCGAGTTGTTGTAGCGGTGGAGGCCGTTGCGGCCGACCTGCTGGAGGTTCTCGATCCCGGCGAGCCAGGACTTGATCGTGTCGACGCGGTCGGAGTACTCGAGGTCGTACATCGGGTAGGCCTTCGGGACGCGGGTGGCGAAGCCGAGCTGGAGGGACTCGCGCTTGGCGAGGCCGAGCTGCTCGAGCTCGCGCATCGCGAGCGCGACGAGGTCGTCGTCGGCCATCTCCCAGAGCTCGTCTCCGGCGAAGCAGAAGTACTCCATGCCGATGCAGGCCTTGGTCGGGTCGGGGACCATCCAGGGGCTCCACGAGCGGAAGTTCTGGATCCGGCCGACCTCCACGTCGGGCTCGTGGATGTAGATCCAGTTGTCGGGGAACAGGTCGTCGCCGTCGAGCACCAGCGACACCGTCAGGAAGTCGCGATAGCGCAGGCCCCGGGCGGCGGCGCGGACGTCGGCGGGCGCGGCGGGAGAGGTCGGGCCGACGGCGTTGCGCAGCGGCAGCGACGAGATCACGTAGGGCGACTCGTAGTCGACGCCGCCGGCGGTCACCTTCGTCACCCGTCCGCCCTCGACGTGCAGCTCCTCGACAGGCGTCTCGAGCAGCACCTGGCCGCCGAGGCGGCGGATGTCGTCGGTCATCGTCTCCCACATCTGGCCGGGCCCGTAGCGGGGATAGTGGAACTCGCCGATCAGGCTCTTGATCTCGTTGCCCTTGTTGCCGAGGAACGCCGACTTGGCGGCCGAGGCGAACGAGAGGCCCTTGATCCGCTGGGCGGCGAACTCGGCGCGGATCTCCGACACCGGCACGCCCCACAGCTTCTCGTTGTAGCTCTTGAAGAAGTTCTCGTACAGCCGCTTGCCGAAGCGGTTGGTGACCCACTCCTCCAGCGAGCGCTCCTCGCCCTTCGGCCGTAGCTTCGCGCGGATGTAGGAGGCCATGCAGCGCGTGAGCTCGACCGGGCCGAGCTTGCGGATCACGTCGGCCCCCTGGAGCGGATAGTGCAGGAAGCGCTTGCGCCAGTAGATGCGCGACATCCGCGGGCGCAGCAGGAACTCCTCGCGCATGATCTCGTGCCAGAGGTCGTCGACCTCCTGGACCTTGGTGAAGAAGCGGTGGCCGCCGAGGTCGAAGCGGTACTCCCCGCCGGGACCGTCGCGGACCTCGGTCTTGGCGATGCCGCCGACCTGGTCCTCGGCCTCGAAGACGATCACCGGGAAGCCCTGCTTGGCGAGCAGGTAGCCGGCCGTCAGGCCGGCCGGGCCGGCGCCGAGGATCAGCGTCGGCTGGCCGCGCAGGCGCGGATCGGTGGTCTCAGGGCAGGGGCGGTCGCTCACTCGGGCGGCTCCAGTCGGCGTGAAGGGGCAGGACGGCCGTACACCGTATCGAAATCGCCATACACCGTACGGCCGGAGTATCGTGGGCGCATGCCGAACCGCGCCCCCGACGAACTGGTCTGGGACGAGCCGCTGGAGGTCGGCTCGGCGGCGCTGACGCGCACCGACGTCATTCAAGCGGCGCTCGACATCGCCGACGCGGAGGGGCTGGAGGCGGTGTCCATCCGCCGGGTGGCCGCCGAGCTCGACGTCCGGCCGATGGCCCTCTACACGCACATCGCGTCGAAGGACGACCTTGTCGCGCTGATGCTGCACGAGATGAGCGGGCAGCTGCTGGTCCCGGAGCCGCTGCCGGACGAGTGGCGCGAGGCGCTGCGGCTGATTGCCAGACGCGCCTACGCCGCCTACGTCCAGCACCCGTGGGCGCTGCAGGCGTTCGGGCGCGGGACCCGCGTGGGGCCGAACATGCTGCGCCGCGCCGAGCAGTCGGCCGCCGCTGTGGCCTCGCTCGACCTGCCTCCCGCCGACGCCTGGATCGCGCTCAGCATCGTCCACGACTGGACGATCGGCCACGCTCTGCACGTCGTCACGCTGCGCGAGGACGCCGAGCTCGAGCGCGAGCTCGGCGGCGCCGACCCGGGCGAGTTCCCACGGATGTCGAAGGTCTTCGGCGTCGGGCGCGAGCAGTCGCGCGACACGGTCTTCGAGACCGCGCTCGAGGCGGTCCTCGACGGGATCGAGCGGCGCTTCGCGACCGCGTGAGCCGCGCTCGAGGCGGGCCGGTGGTCGTCCGATCGCCGCCGTGGCTGACCTAAGCTGGGTCGATGGACCAGATCTTCCAGATCGCCGGCGCGGCGCTGATCCTCGTCGCGTTCGTCGCCGCCCAGCGCAACGCGATGTCACCGCATTCGGTCGTCTACCTGACGCTCAACCTCGTCGGCTCGGTCGTGCTGACCGGCGTCGCGCTGCACGGGCGCGACTGGGGCTTCCTGATGCTCGAGATCGTCTGGGCGATCGTCTCGGCGTGGGGCCTCTGGCAGCTGTCGCGCGGCCGGACGCCGACGGCGGCGCACTGAGGCGCACCGGGCGACGCGGCAAGTGCTCGCTACGCGACGGGGCCCGGCGGCTCGCGGTAGTCGCTGTCGCGGCGACCTGCCGTCAGCATGAAGAGCCCGATCACCAGGCCGATGACGCCGGCGATCATCAGGATCAGCCCGACGACCTGGATGTCGACCCCGGACACCGAGGCGGTCACGGCGTAGCGCAGGATGGCGCCGAGGGCGATCAGGAAGATCGACGATCCGATTGTCATAGGGCTCTCCTACTCCACACGACGGCTTTCTCCTGCCCGCCGCCGACGCGTTCCAACCATGTCCGCGACTGGTATGAACTGCGAATGAGCGAGCTTGCCTGTCTCGACGGAAGGATCGCGCCGGCGGCGGAGACGTCGATCCCGGTGACCGACGAGGGACTGCTGCGCGGCGACGGTGCGTTCGAGGTCGTGCGGGTCTACGACGGGACGCCGTTGCTGCTCGGCGAGCACCTCGACCGAATGGAGGCCTCCGCGGCGAACCTGCGCCTCGAGGGGCCGTTTCACCGCGAGCGCTACGCGGCCGAGGCGATCGAGCTGCTCCAGGCACGCGGCGGGCGGGCCTTCGACGGCTGCCTGCGGCTGCTGCTGACCCGCGGCGGCCGGCGCGTCCTGATCACCGAGCAGCTGCCGTCGCAACCGGAGCTCGCGCGCCTGGCGAGCGTCGCCTACGCGCCGACGCGGATCCTCGACGGCGTCAAGTCGCTGTCCTACGCGGCCAACATGCTCGCCAGCCGGATCGCGCACGAGCGCGGCTTCGACGAGGCGCTGCTCGTCACGCCGCACGGCCGCGCGTTGGAGGCCCCGACCTCCTCGCTCTTCTGGGTCGACGGCGACGGAACGCTCTGCACGCCACCGCTCGACGACCACGTGCTCGCTTCGATCACGCGCGCCCACCTGCTGGCATTGCTCGACGTCGAGGAGCGCAGCATCGGGCTCGACGAGCTTAAGCGCACGGCGCGCGAGGCGTTCCTCGCCTCGACCACACGCGAGGTCCAGCCGGTCGCCGCGATCGACGACCTCGAGCTGCCGGCCGCCCCGGGCGAGGTCACCGAAGCGACCGCGGCCAAGTTCGCGGCGCACCGTGACGAGCTGCTCCGAGCCGCCGGTTAGCCTCAGCCGAGCGCGTCGCGCCCCAGACCATGCGAATCCTCACCGTCATCGGCAACCGGCCGCAGTTCGTCAAGGCCGCCGCGGTGTCGAAGCTGCTGCGCGAGCGGCACGAGGAGCTGATCGTCCACACCGGCCAGCACTACGACGACGACATGTCGCGTGTCTTCTTCGACGAGCTCGACGTGCCGGCCCCCGACCGCGAGCTGCATGCCGGCGGCGGCGGCAACACCGAGCAGACGGCGCGCATCCTGGCGCTGCTGGAGGGCGAGATCGAGGCCGCGCGACCCGACATGGCGCTCGTCTACGGCGACACCAACACGACGCTCGCGGGGGCGCTCGCGGCGGCGCAGGCCGGCGTGCCGGTAGGCCACGTCGAGGCCGGGATGCACTCCTTCGACCGGACGATGCCCGAGGAGCTCAACCGCGTCCTGACCGACCACGCCAGCGACCTGCTGCTCTGCTCGACCGCGGCGGCGCTGGAGAACCTCGCCGCCGAGCGGACGGCGGGCGAGGCCCACCTCGTCGGCGACGTGATGGCCGACGTCTCGCTCGCCTTCCAGCCGATCGCCGAGCAGCGCTCCGACGTGCTCGAGCGGCTCGGGCTCCGCGACGGTGCCTATGTCGTCGCGACGGCTCACCGCGCCGGCAACGTCGACGACGCCGTGCGCCTGGAGCGCCTGGTCGCGCTGCTCGAGGCGGTGCCGGACACCGTCGTGCTGCCGCTTCACCCGCGCACTGCCCTGCGCCTCGCGGAGGCCGGTCTGCGTGCGCGGCTCGAGCAGGCTCCGAACGTCGTCCTGGCCGATCCGCTCGGCTACCTCGACTTCACGAAGCTCGCCGCGCACGCCCGCGCAATGCTGACCGACTCGGGCGGCGTCCAGAAGGAGGCGTTCCTGCTCGGCGTGCCGTGCGTCACGCTGCGCGACACGACGGAGTGGGTCGAGACGGTCGCGGCGGGCTGGAACGTGCTGGTGGACCTCGATCGCGACGCCGCGCTGGCGGCGCTCGAGCGGCCGGCGCCGTCCGGCGAGCAGCCCGATCTCTACGGCGGCGGGCACGCCGCCGAGCGGGTTTGCGACGTGCTCGACGCCTACACTGCTTGACGATGAGCAGCCCGGACGGGAAGCCGACGACGCGCGTCGGCGTGGTCGGTCTCGGCTACGTCGGACTGCCGCTCGCGGTCGCGTTCGCGGAGGAGGGCATCGACGTCGTGGGCGTCGACACCGACACCCGCCGGATCGCCGCCGTCGAGGCCGGTGAGAGCCACATCGAGGACATCGCCTCGGAGCGGCTGCGCGCCGCCGCCGGCCGGATCGCCGCGACGACGGACTACGAGCGGCTCGCCGACTGCGACGCGGTGCTGATCGCCGTGCCGACGCCGCTGACCGTCAACCGCGAGCCCGACCTCGGCCCGCTGCTCTCCTCGGCGCGCGCGCTGTCCGGCGTCGTGCGGCCGGGCCAGCTGATCGTGCTCGAGTCGACGACCTACCCGGGCACCACGCGCGAGCAGCTCGTGCCGCTGCTCGAGGAGTCGGGCCTGGCCGCCGGGCGCGACTTCAACGTCGCCTTCTCGCCCGAGCGCGTCGATCCTGGTCGCACCGACCACACGCTGCGCACGACGCCGAAGATCGTCGGCGGGCTGACCCCGGCCTGTCTCGCCCGCGCGGTCGCGCTCTACGCCGCCGTTTGCGACGAGATCGTCGAGGTCTCGGCGCCGGAGCCGGCCGAGCTGGCCAAGCTGCTGGAGAACGTCTTCCGCTCGGTCAACATCGCGCTCGTCAACGAGCTGGCGATGCTCTGCGACCGGATGGGGATCGACGTCTGGGAGGTGATCGACGCCGCCTCGACCAAGCCGTACGGCTTCATGCGCTTCGAGCCGGGCCCGGGGATGGGCGGGCACTGCCTGCCGGTCGACCCGTTCTACCTCTCGTGGAAGGCGCGCGAGTACGGCCAGCCGACCGAGTTCATCGAGCTCGCCGGCGAGGTCAACCAGCGCATGCCGGAGTTCTGCGTCGCACGGATCGCGCGCGCTCTCAACGACCACTCGAAGCCGGTGCGCGGGTCGCGGATTGCGATCGTCGGCGTCTCCTACAAGGCCGGTGTCGGCGACCTGCGAGAGTCGCCGGCGCTGCGGATCATGCGGCTGCTCGCCGAGGACGGCGCCGTCCTCTCCTACCACGACGACTACGTCGCCGAGATCCCCGAGCTCGACCATGTCTCGGAGCCGCTGGACGCGGTGCTCGCCGACGCCGACGCGGTCGTGATCGTCACCGCGCACCCGGGTCTCGACCTCGAGCGGATCGTCGCCTCGGCGCCGCTGGTGGTCGACTTCCGCGGCGTGACCCGCCACATCGAGGCTTCCAACCTGGTGCGCCTGTGAAAGGCCCTGTGACCGTCGGCGTCGTCGGGCTCGGCTATTGGGGGCCGAACCTGGCGCGCAACTTCGACCGGCTGCCGTCGTCGGAGCTGCGCTGGATCTGCGACGGCTCGGAGGCGGCGCGCGAGCGCTGGGCCCAGGTCTTCCCCGACGCCCGCGTCAGCGGCGATCTCGACGAGCTGCTCGCCGATCCCGAGCTCGACGCGGTCGTCGTCGCGACCCCGGTGCCGACGCACGCCGCGCTCGCCGTGCGCGTGCTCGAGGCGGGCAAGCACTGCTTCGTCGAGAAGCCGCTCGCGCAGTCGGTCGCCGAGGCCGAGCAGGCCGTCGCGGCCGCCGCCGGCGTCGGCCGCGTGCTGATGGTCGGCCACCTGCTCGAGTACCACCCCGGCCTCGAGACGCTGAAGGCGATCGCCGACTCCGGCGAGCTCGGCGACATCCATTACATCTACGGCAACCGGCTCAACCTCGGCAAGCTGCGCGCCGAGGAGAACGCGCTCTGGTCGCTCGGCGCCCACGACGTCTCGGTGGTGCTGCGACTGGCCGGCGGCGAGGAGCCGGTCGAGCTCTCGGCGACCGGCGAGTGCTACATGCAGGAGGGGATCGAGGACGTCGTCTTCGCCTACATGCGCTTCCCGTCCGGGCTCGCCGCGCACCTCCACCTCTCGTGGCTCGATCCGCACAAGGAGCGCCGCTTCACCGTCGTCGGCTCGAGGAAGATGGCGACCTTCGACGACATGGAGCTCGAGCGCAAGCTGACGATCTACGACAAGGGCTTCGACCAGTCCTCGTCCTCCTACGGGGAGTACATCACCCGCTCCGGCGACATCCACAGCCCGAGCATCCCCAACGACGAGCCGCTGCGGATCGAGTGCGCCCATTTCGTCGACAGCGTTCGCGACGGCGAGTCGCCGCGCTCCGACGGCGCGAGCGGGCTGCGCGTCGTGCGCGTCCTGGAGGCGCTGCAGCAATCGCTGGACGAGAGCCGTCGCGGTGTCGGTGCTGTCTGAGTCGTCCCGCGCTCCCGGGCTGTTGCTCGGCGAGGGCGTCGAGCTGCCCGACGACGTCGAGATCGGCGGCCACGTCGTGATCCACGCCGGGACGGTCGTCGGGGCGGGCGCTCGGCTCCAGGACGGCTGCGTGGTCGGCAAGCCGCTCGCGCTCGGCGCCCGCTCGACCGCCTCGCGCGCCGCGCTCGCTCCGGCGCGGATCGGCGCGGGCGCGACGATCTGCGCGGGAGCGGTCGTCGTCGCCGGCGCGACGATCGGCGACGGCTCGATCGTCGGCGACCAGGCCCACGTCCGCGAGCGCTCGACGATCGGCGACGGCACGGTCGTCGGCCGCGGCTCGGCCGTCGACAACGACGTGACCGTCGGCGCGCGCGTCCGGATCCAGACGGGCTGCTACGTCACCGCCTTCTCGACGATCGAGGACGACGTCTTCGTCGCTCCCGGCGTCACCTTCACCAACGACGACACGATGGCTCGCCACGACTCCGACCACCAGCTGCGCGGGGCGACGCTGCGCCGCGCCTGCCGCGTCGGCGGCGGGGTGGTCCTGGTACCGGGAGTAGAGGTCGGCGAGGAGGCGTTCGTCGCCGCAGGCGCGGTCGTGACGAGGGACGTGCCGGCGCGGGCGGTCGTCATGGGAGTGCCGGGTCGCGTCGTGCGCGAGGTGCCGGAAGAGGATCTGTTGGAGCGGTGGACGTGAACGGCTGCGAGCCGCCGGCGGCTGCGCGGCGGGGTGCGACGATCCCGACATGGCGCTGATCGCACGACGCCGGCGCGGCTTGCGCGCCGATCGGACGACGTTCGTCCTGGGCGGCGTCGCAACGGCCCTTGCCGGCGCCGTCGTCTCCGGGGAGATCGCGCGCGTCTGGCGGCGCGGATCGGCGCCGCTGCCGGCCGAGTCGGACGAGCCGCTGCTCGCGGCGGCCGAGGCGGTCGCCGAGACGGCGACCGTCGTGACGCGCGGCTACCGCGACGTGCCCGCGCGCGAGAACGCGCTGTTCAACCTCTTCACGTCGTTCGTCATCACCTTCATCTCCGTGCGCGCGATCACGACGCTGTTGCGCAACAGGCGCCACGTCGGCCCGTTCCGCAACGTGACCCTCGGCCGCCGTCACATCCACCACTACGTGCCGGGCATCCTGCTGACCTTCGTCTCCGGCTCGGCGGCGATCGCGACCCGCCGCGAGGGCCTCGAGTCGTGGCTGGCGATCCCGTTCGGCGCGGGCATGGGCCTGACGCTCGACGAGTCGGCGCTGCTGCTCGAGCTCGACGACGTCTACTGGTCGGAGGAGGGGATCGTCAGCGTCCAGATCGCGCTCGTGGCGATCGCGATGCTCTCCGCGGTGGCGCTCGCGACCCGCTTCCTGCGCCGCGGCGAGCAGCTGACGCTCGCGGAAGACTCCGAGCTCCCGTTCGCCGCCGCCTAGGCGGTCACGCGGAGGCGGCGGCGGAGCGCAGCGGCTCGGCCGCCTCGGTCCAGATGATCTCGTCGCGGGCCGGGCCGACGCCGACCGTGACGACGGGGATGCCGAGCTCGTCCTCGATGAAGTCGAGGTAGCGCCGCGCGTTGGCGGGCAGGTCCTCGAGCGAGCGAGCGGCGGTGATGTCCTCGCTCCAGCCGGGTAGCTCGACGTAGTCGCCGCGCGCTCTGTGCAGCACCGACTGGTGGTAGGGGAACTCCTCGAAGGCCGCGCCCTCGGCGCCGCTGTAGCGCGTCGCGACGCGGATCGGGTCGATCCCGGTCAGCACGTCGAGCTTGGTCACGACCAGGCCGGTCAGGCTGTTGATCCGCACGGCGTACTTCAGCGCGACCAGGTCGAGCCAGCCGCAGCGGCGCTCGCGCCCCGTCGTGGTGCCGAACTCGTGTCCGGCGTCGCGCAGGCGGTCGCCGACCTCGTCGTGCAGCTCGGTCGGGAAGGGGCCGGCGCCGACGCGCGTGCAGTAGGCCTTCGCGATTCCCCAGACCTCGTCGATCGCCTTCGGCCCGACGCCCGCGCCGTCGCAGGCCGCGCCGGCGACGGTGTTCGACGACGTCACGAACGGATAGGTGCCGTGGTCGATGTCGAGCAGCGCGCCCTGCGCGCCCTCGAAGATCACGAGCTTGCCCTCGTCGAGCCCCTTCCAGGCGATCGGCGGCGTGTCGGCGATGAACGGCGCCAGCCGCTGCCCGTAGGCGAGGTAGTCGTCGACCATCTGGTGCATGTCGAGCCGCGGATCCTTCTCGAACGCCCGCAGCGTCAGCCGCTTCGGCTCGATCGCCGCCGCGATCTTCTGCTTGAGGATCTTCTCGTCGAGCATGTCCTGCACGCGGATGCCCAGCCGCGCCGCCTTGTCGGCGTAGCAGGGCCCGATGCCGCGCTTGGTCGTGCCGATCTCGCGCTTGCCGAGCCGCGCCTCGCCCGCGTGGTCGAGCAGCAGGTGGTAGGGCATGATCAGGTGCGCGTTGGCCGAGACCTTCAGCCCGCGCAGGTCGATCCGCTGGCGCCGCAGCCCGTCGATCTCCTCGATCAGCACACGCGGGTCGACGACGACGCCGTTGCCCACCACGCAGTTCAGGCCCGGGTAGAGGATGCCCGACGGGATCAGGTGGAACTTGAACGTGTCGCCGTCGCGGATGATCGTGTGGCCGGCGTTGTTGCCGCCCTGGAAGCGGATCACCGCGTCGGCCTGCTCGCCGAGCAGGTCGACCACCTTTCCCTTCCCCTCGTCGCCCCACTGGGCGCCGACTATCACCAGTCCTGGCATGACGGCGTGAGTGTACGGGGCCGCCGGGCCTCAGCCGGCCGAGCTGACGCGCAGGTCCGGCCCCATGATCGGCAGCGGGTCGCCGCAGATCTCGAGCAGGCGCGAGACCGTCCGGGCGCCGATCTGCTCGCGCAGGTCGTCGAGGTCGACGATGTTCGTGGTGACGACGATCGAGCGCTCGTCCTGCCAGCGCTCGTTGACGATCGCGTAGAGCTGCTCGAGCACCCACTCGGTCCGCTTCTCGGCGCCGAGGTCGTCGAGGTGCAGCAGGTCGACCGAGCAGAGGCGACGGAACAGGCCCATGTAGGAGCCGGTCGAGTCGCTGTCGTAGGTGTCCTTGATCTCGGCCAGCAGCCGCGTCACCGGGTAGACGGCGACCGACCGCCCCGCCTTCTCGACGGCCTGGGAGACGAGCATCGCCAGCGACGTCTTGCCGGTGCCGACGTCGCCCATGAACCACATGCCGCGCCCGGCCTCCACGTTGCGCTCGACGTCCTCGACGAAGGCGCGCACCGGACGCAGCACGAACGGGTCGAGATCGGCGATCGGCTTGCGGTCGAACGAGACGCCGCGGAACTTCTTCGGGATTCCGGTGCCCATGCCGCGCGAGATCGCCTTGCCGATCTGACGCTCGCGGCAGTCGCACGGAATCGTCGTGTTGTCCTCCTGGAGTATCCAGCCGTTGCCCTCGCAGACGCCCAGCGGACAGGTGGTCCGGTCGGGATCGCCGCCAGGCGGGTCGGGCACGGGGCGCAGCATCAGGCCGCCCCGCCGATCGCCCCGGCGCCCTCGCCGCCGATCCGCTCGCGGGCGATGCTGGCGAACTTCGGGTAGCGCTCGAGGAAGGTCAGCTCGACGCTGCCGACCGGGCCGTTGCGGTGCTTGCCGATGATCAGCTCGGCGACGCCGGGCTTCTCGGTGGTGTCGGGGTTGTAGTACTCGTCTCGGTAGACGAACATCACCATGTCGGCGTCCTGCTCGATGTTGCCGGACTCGCGCAGGTCCGACATCAGCGGCCGCTTGTCCGGCCGCGACTCGACCGCGCGCGAGAGCTGGGAGATCGCGATCACCGGGATGTGCAGCTCGCGGGCGAGGATCTTCAGCCCACGACTCATCTTGCCGACCTGCTCGACGCGCCCGTCGCGGGGGTCCTCGGCGCGCATCAGCTGGAGGTAGTCGATGATCAGCAGCCCGAGCGGGTTGCGCTGGTGCAGCCGGCGCGCCTTGGCGCGCAGCTCGAGCACGCCGAGGTCGCTCGAGTCGTCGATGAAC
>Ga0190265_10000379_pt1 | contig 33778 bp, 39 predicted proteins | sample Popmic124T_FD_133135 | JGI IMG/M metagenome (GOLD analysis project Ga0190265, IMG submission 133135) | Populus adjacent soil microbial communities from riparian zone of Indian Creek, Utah, USA - 124 T | ecosystem: Environmental > Terrestrial > Soil > Riparian zone | place: USA: Utah | collected...
ATGGTCAACGGCCTCGGCGTATTGGGCTGGGGCGTCGGCGGCATCGAGGCCGAGGCGGCGATGCTCGGCCAGCCGGTCTCGATGATCATCCCCGAAGTGGTCGGCTTCCATCTGACCGGCGCGCTCAAGGAAGGGATCACCGCCACCGATCTCGTCCTCACCGTCACCCAGATGCTTCGCGCCAAGGGCGTGGTCGGGCGGTTCGTCGAATTTTTCGGCCCCGGCGTCTCGGCTTTGTCGGTCGCCGACCGCGCGACGATCGCCAACATGGCGCCCGAATATGGCGCGACCTGCGGCTTCTTCCCGATCGATTCGAAGACTCTCGATTATATGCGCCTGACCGGCCGGGAGGAGCAGGACATCGCGCTGACCGAGACCTATTGCCGCGCCCAGGGCATGTGGTTCGAGGACGGCGCCGACGATCCGGTGTTCACCGAAACTCTGCGGCTCGACATGTCGAGCGTCGAGCCGAGCCTCGCCGGCCCCAAGCGCCCCCAGGACAAGGTCCTGCTGAGCCAGGTCGACGAGGAGTTCCGCACCAACTTCACCACCGAATACGGCCATCCCGCCGAGGAGCTGCCTGCGCGCTTCGGAGTCGACGCGCCCAATGCCGACGGCGTCAAGCACGACATCGGCCATGGCGACGTCGTCATCGCCGCGATCACGTCCTGCACCAACACCTCCAACCCGTCGGTGCTCGTCGCCGCCGGCCTGGTCGCCCGCAAGGCGCGCGCTTTGGGGCTCGATTCCAAGCCCTGGGTGAAGACCAGCCTCGCGCCCGGCTCCAAGGTCGTCACCGACTATCTCGACCGCGCCGGCCTTAGCGAGGATCTGAACGCGATCGGCTTCGATCTCGTCGGCTATGGCTGCACCACCTGCATCGGCAATTCGGGGCCGCTGCCCGAGGCGATCAGCGCGTCCATCCACAGGAACGACGTCGTCGCCGCCTCGGTCCTCTCCGGCAACCGCAATTTCGAGGGCCGCGTCAGCCCCGACGTGCGCGCCAATTATCTCGCCTCGCCGCCGCTCGTCGTCGCTTACGCGCTCAAGGGCACGGTGATCGAGGACATGGTCGAAATGCCGATCGGCAAGGCCACGGACGGCAGCGAGGTCTTCCTCAAGGACATCTGGCCGTCGAACGAGGAGATCCGCGCGCTGATCGATTTGCATGTCAACGGCGACATGTTCCGCGCCCGCTATGGCGACGTCTACAAGGGCGATGCGCGCTGGCAGGAGATCCCGGTCACCGGCGGCAAGACCTACGCCTGGCCGGCCGGCTCGACCTACATCGCCAACCCGCCTTATTTCGAAGGCATGTCGATGGTCCCGGTGCCGCCGTCGGACATTATCGGCGCCCGCCCGCTCGCCATTTTGGGCGATTCGATCACCACCGACCACATTTCCCCCGCCGGCGCCATCAAGCTCGACAGCCCGGCCGGAAAATACCTTGTAGATCATGGGGTTAGCCGAGCCGACTTCAACAGCTACGGCGCCCGCCGCGGCAATCACGATGTCATGATGCGCGGCACTTTCGCCAACATCCGGATCAAGAACAGGCTCGTCCCCGGCATCGAAGGCGGTATCACCAGGCATATCCCGACCGGCGAAATCATGCCGATCTACGACGCCGCCATGCGCTACAAGGAGGAAGGGACGCCGCTCGTCATCCTCGCCGGCAAGGAATATGGCACCGGCTCGAGCCGCGACTGGGCGGCCAAGGGCACCAACCTGCTCGGCGTCCGCGCCGTCATCGCCGAGACCTACGAGCGCATCCACCGCTCGAACCTCGTCGGCATGGGCGTGATCCCGCTGCAGTTCCTCGACGCGGTCCCCGCGTTCGACGGCAGCGAGACCTTCACCGTCACCGGCGTCGGCGATCTGAAGCCGCGCCAGGAGATCGGGGTCAAGGTGATTCAGGCGGACGGCATGAGCTCGACCTTCGCCGCCCGCGTCCGCATCGACACCGCCAACGAGCTCGAATATTTCAAGGCCGGCGGCATCCTCCATTATGTGCTGCGGCATCTGGCGCGGGGGGCGGCGGCCTGACCGCCATCGAGCTCGTGGTCGAAATCGCCGGCTGGGGCGGCGCGGTGCTGATCCTGCTCGCCTATCTGCTGCTCTCGATGGGGCGGCTGACCGGCCAGTCGACGCTTTATCAGGGGATGAACGTGGTCGGCGCGGCGGGCTTCATGGTCAACGGCTGGTGGCACGGCGCGCTGCCGTCGGCGAGCCTCAACGTGATCTGGCTGATGATCGGAGCATGGGCGCTGTGGCGGATCAGGCGCGGCCGGAGAGCGGCGGTCCCTTCACCGTAGCGACCCTGGAATCATCTCGTCATTTCCAGCGAAAGCTGGAATCTCTTTGCCTTTGCGGCGCTGGCGATAAGAAAGTGGGATTCCAGCTTTCGCTGGAATGACGGAAGGGCGGTGATGGCGAGCGACACCTTGATCGACCTCAGCCATGTCATCGAGCATGGCATGACCACCTATGCGGGCCTGCCCGGGCCCCACATCTGCGACTTCTGGACTCGGGAGGGCTCGGCCGGGCATTATGACGACGGCTCCAGCTTCCAGATCGGCCGGATCGACATGGTCGCCAACACGGGCACCTATCTCGACTCGCCCTTCCACCGCTATGCGGACGGCGCCGATCTCGCCGGCCTCGAACTCGAGCAGCTCGCTTCGCTGCCGGGCCTGCTCGTCCGCGCCGAGGCGCAGGCGGTGGACGCCGACGCCTTCGAGCGCCTCGACGTCGCCGGCAAGGCGGTGCTGGTCCATACCGGCTGGGACCGGCACTGGCGCACCGACGCCTACGGCAAGGGCCATCCCTATCTGACCGAAGCCGCCGCGCGCCTGCTCGCCGAACGCGGCGCCAGGCTGGTCGGCATCGACAGCTACAATATCGACGACACCGGCACCCGCGCCCGCCCCGTCCACACCATATTGCTCGGCGCGAACGTCCCGATCTGCGAGCATATGACCAACCTCGGCGCCCTCCCGCCGAGCGGCTTCGCCTTCACCGCGGTGCCGCCGAAGATCGCCGGCATGGGCACCTTCCCGGTCCGCGCCTTTGCCGAGGTCGGCGGCTAACGGCCTATTTCCGGCTCTTCCGCGCCGCGTAGCGCGCGTCCCGCGCGGCCTTGCGCTCGGCTTCCGTCGCAATCCGGCCGCCTTCATTCTCCTCGGCATTCTTCGCCGCTTCGTCGGCCTCCGCCGCCTTCGCGGCCGCCGCCCCGTTCTTGGCGGCCTGCCTGGCGGCGCGCTTCTCGGCCTGCGCGGCTTCGCGGGCGGCGCCGGCCGCGCGGCGGGCGGCGAGCGTCGCTTCGTCCACGGCCGGCCTGGCCTTGAGCCGGTCGAGCGCCTTCTGCTTGGCTTCGGCCGCGCGCCCGACCCGATCCTGATAGGACGGTCCCTGATATGCCTTCATCGTCCTTACGCTCCTTCGGGATGCGAATGGGCGTCGCGGTCAAAGGTTGCAAGCGGCGTTCACGGCCGCGACAGTTTCGCTGCCGTACCAATCTCCTTCCCCAGAGGAGATGTGCCATGTTGCGTACTAGTCTCGCTTTCCTGCTCGCCTGCGCCGCCACGCCGCTCGCCGCCGCGCCGCCGCCGCCCAACCCGCAGATCGATTATGACGGTTATCGCGCCTTGATCGAGGAGGTTCAGCCCTACCGGCGGGCGAGGCTGATCGATTGGGATGCGTTCATCGCCGCCGCCGCCGAGCCCGACGTGCTGATCCTCGACGCGCGCTCGGCCGAGCAGTTCGCCGCCGGCCATATAAGGGGCGCCGTCAACGTGCCGCTTCCCGAGTTCAGCGAGGAGCGTCTCGCCGAGGTGATCGGCCGGGCGGATCGGCCGATCCTGATCTATTGCAACAACAATTTTCGCAACGATCGCCCGCCGGTGATGTTGAAAACCGGGCGGCTCGCGCTCAACCTTTCGACCTTCACTCACCTCTACGGCTACGGCTATCGCAACGTTCGCGAGCTGAACGACGTGATGGATTTCGACGACGCGCGGGTGCGCTGGGTCAGCGGCTGAGCGCCGGCTTGCGTCCGCCCCGGCCGCTGATATTCCTGGCCGGGGAAGGGGGGATGATGCCGCCCGACGATCCGGTCGCCGTCCGCCTGCGCGGTTTCGGGCCGCTCGGCCTCGCCGCCATCCTGCTCGTCCTCGCCGGCAACCTGGTCGTCGCGCCGCTCAGCGCGCTGCTGGTGCTGGCTTGGGCGTGGCGGTCGCGCACGCTTTGGGCCGAGCTCGGCCTCGCCCGGCCGCGCAGCTGGATCGCGAGTTTCGCGATCGGCATCGCGCTCGGCGTCGCGCTCAAGCTGGTGATGAAGGCGCTGGTGATGCCGCTGCTCGGCGCGCCGCCGGTCAATGCCGCCTATCATTATCTCGCCGGCAATGAATCGGCGCTGCCCGGCATGATAGTGACGGTGGTGTTCGTCGCCGGCGTCGGCGAGGAAATTCTGTTCCGCGGCTTCCTGTTCGAGCGGCTGGGCCGGCTGCTCGGCACCGGCGCGGCGGCCAAGACGGCGATCGTCCTGCTCACGGCCGCTTTGTTCGGCCTTGCCCATCTGCCCGAGCAGGGCCTGCCCGGCGCCGGGCAGGGGGCGGTCGTGGGGCTCGTCCTCGGCGCCATCTTCGCCGTCAGCGGACGACTGTGGGTCCCCATTATCGCGCACGCGGCCTTCGACCTCGTCGCGGTCGCCTTGATCTATTGGGGCGTCGAGACCGAGGTGGCGACCTTCGTCTTCGGCTAGGATCCCAGCGCCGCCGCCAGCCAGGCGGGCACGATCGCCTCTTCGAGATCGTCGGCGCGGCGATGCTCGACCGCGAGGCCGAGCGCTGGATAGTGAACCCGCGTCCGCGGCCCCGGCGCCTCGGCGGGAACGACGACGAGCCGCCGGTTGACCTTGTTGCGCCAGTTCATCCGCGCGGTATTTTCCTGGCCGACGTAACAGCCCTTGTCGAAGGCGACGCCGTTGAGCTCGGCGGCATTGCATTCGAGCCACAGTATCTTGTCCGAGCCCAGTTCCGCCAAGCCTTCGGTGACGCCGAGCGACAGGCGATGCGCCAGCCAGCCGTCGCCGCCGGCGCCGCTCTCCGGCGCGAGCCAGCGGCGGCCGAGCTCGGGCAGGCGGGGATCGGCGAAGCCCTCGTTCCCCTCTGGTGCCCAGTGGACGCCGAGCGTCTCCTCGCGCCCGATCCGGATCGGCCGCCGCAGGCGGTAGAGCGTCAGCCGGCGCGCCAGATCGCCGGCCGCGGCGCGCTCGCAATCGATCAGCACGTCCTCGCCGTCGGCCCAGAGGATGAAGTCGAACAGCGCCTTGCCCTGCGCGGTCAGCAGCCCGGCCCAGAGCGGCGCGCCGGGCGCGAGCCTGGCGAGATCGTTGGTGACCAGCCCCTGCAGGAAGCTGCGCACATCCTCGCCGGACAGGCGGACCAGCGCGCGATCGACGAGGGTGGTCCCGGCCATGCTCACCAGTTAGGGAGGCACGGCGCCCATGGAAACCCTCCGTCATTCCAGCGCAAGCTGGAATCTCACTCTCTTCAGGGGGCCGGGCGCGAGGAAAAGGGAGATTCCGGCTTTCGCCGGAATGACGTGCAAGGCGATTATGACCGATCCAAGCCGTCTCGTCATCCGTCGCCCCGACGACTGGCACGTCCATTTGCGCGACGGGGAGATGCTCGAAGCGGTCGCCGGCTACACCGCCCGCCAGTTCGCGCGCGCGATCGTGATGCCGAACCTCCTCCCCCCGGTCACCGGCGTCGCCGCGGCGGAAGCCTATAAGACGCGCATCCTGGCGGCGCTTGGCGGAGGGAGCGATTTCACGCCGCTGATGACCTGCTATTTGACCGACCACGCGCCGGCGGCGGAGATCGTGCGCGGGTTCGAGATGGGCGTGTGGGCGGCCGCCAAGCTCTATCCGGCCCACGCGACGACCAACGCCGCGCACGGGGTCGGCGACGTCGCGTCGCTCCATCCCGCGCTCGAGGCGATGCAGCGGATCGGCATGCCCTTGCTCGTCCATGGCGAGGTCACCGATCCTGAGGTCGATATCTTCGACCGGGAGGCGGCGTTCATCGAGCGCGTCCTCGCGCCGCTCGCGCGCGACTTCCCGGCGTTGAAGATCGTGTTCGAGCATATCACCACGGCCGAGGCGGCGGCCTTCGTCGAGGCGGCCGGGCCGAATATCGCCGCGACCGTGACGCCGCACCATTTGATCATCAACCGCAACGCGATCTTCGACGGCGGCCTGCGCCCGCACGCTTATTGCCTGCCGGTGGCGAAGCGCGAGCGGCACCGCCGGGCGGTCCGCCGCGCCGCCGTGTCGGGCTCGCCCAAATTCTTCCTCGGCACCGACAGCGCCCCGCACGCGGTCGAGAAGAAGGAGGCGGCTTGCGGCTGCGCCGGCATCTTCAACGCCCCCTTCGCGCTCGAAGCCTATGCCGCGGTGTTCGAGCAGGAGGGCGCGCTCGATCGTCTCGAAGCCTTTGCGTCCGAGAACGGGCCGAATTTCTACGGCCTGCCGCTCAACCAGGGCCAAGTGGTGCTGGAGCGCGTGCCAGTCAGGGTGCCGGAAACGCTGCCGGCGGCGGGGACCCTCATAATACCCTTCCTCGCTGGGGAAACGCTGCCCTGGCGCCTCGTCCCCTGATCGTCATGCTGAACTTGATTCAGCATCCATGAACACCGCCTCGCCAGGCTTGGCCGGTCCGTGTTCCTGGGTCCCGGATCGAGTCCGGGATGACGGTCTTAAAAGGGCAGCCACCGGTTGCGCTCGGAAAAGCGCATATAGCCGGCATTGACGCCGAGCCGCATGCCGACGCCGAGCCGGATCGGGATCAGCACCACATCGCCGCGGCGCATATATTGGGCGCTGAAGCCGCCGACGAAATAGGCGTGGCCTTCGCCCGAGGGATAGCGGCGAAACAGGTCCTGGCTGTCGTGGAGGTTGTAGACGAGCACGAACACCTTGTTGGCGTCGGCGCCGAAGTCGAAGCCGAGCGACGGCCCGGTCCAGTAGACGGTGCGCTCGCCCTCGACCTGGTGGCGCATCACGCCCGAGCCGTAGCGGACGCCGAACACGAACGCGCCGCCCGCCTCGGAGCCGGCGATATAGGCGATCGGGTCGCCCTGGTCGCGCATGATGTTCTCGAGCAGGCCGGCGAGGCCCTGCGCGCCGCGGCCGAACACGCCCTCGGCGGCGTTGAACACGTCTTCGCGGGGGACGGTGCGGCCCTGCTCGGTGGCGGTCGTCGCCATCGATTCGGACGGCGGCGCCGGCGCGGCGCCGGTGTCGGCGGGGGCGGCGTCGAGCGGTTCCTGCTGCTGCTCGACCGGAGTCCATTCGTCGGCCGGCGCCTCGGCTGTTGGCGCGGGCTCGACCGTCGCTTCGGGCGCCGTCTGCCAGGCGTCGGCCTGGTTGGGATCGATCGTCTCGACCTGCGCCAGCGCCGGTCCGGCCCCCGCGAACAGGGCGGCCGCGGCGGCGATTTTCACGAATGATTTCAGCATGGCAATTCCCCCACACGCTCCTGCGCCGAGATTAGCGCCCGCAAAGCTTTCACGTCCATGAATCGGCGGCGAGCCGAGTCGATATCGCGCCCAAGCGAGTCCGAATTGCGGTTATAGCGGTCAGGGCGGCGCGGTTGGACGTAGGGATTCTACCCGTCCGGCCGTTCCCGGGCCGATCGCACGGCGCCGGTTGAACCTTTGGAATCGCGCCTCTATAGGCGTCCGGCCTTCCCGGAGACGTGGGTGAGTGGCTGAAACCAGCGGTTTGCTAAACCGCCGTAGGGGGATTACTCCTACCGAGGGTTCGAATCCCTCCGTCTCCGCCAAGGTTCTGTATCTCGGAATATCAGGGCCGCTCAACTCCCCCCTTGGTGGCCAGCATCTGTTCCGCTCGACTGTCTCACGGGTTCTCTTGATGTTTCCCCGAAGCTCAATTAGAATGTGGGAACGCAAGAGGGAGCGCGCCCATGGGACAGCTCACTGCCCTTCAGGTGAAGAAGGCCAAGCCAGGCCGCCACGCTGACGGAAAGGGCCTCTATTTGCTCGTAAAACCGAAGGCCGAAGGTGATTCGGTCGTGGGTGGGGCGCGGTCTTGGGTCCTGCGCGTGGTCGTCAACGGCCGGCGCCGAGACTTCGGGCTGGGCGCGGCCGATCTCGTCACCCTCGGGGAAGCGCGCGACAAGGCGATAGAGGGGCGGCGATTCGCGCGAGCGGGCCTAGATCCTTCGATAGAGTGGCGACGGGCAACGGCCACGATCCCGACCTTCGAGCAAGCAGCGCGTGAGTGCCATACCAATAGCAAGGCGGGGTGGCGAAACGGGAAGCACCGGGACCAGTGGCTAAAGACGCTGGAAACCTATGCTTTCCCCTCGCTCGGCGCGCTCCGCGTCGACCTGATAGACGCGCCGCTCATGTGGGCCGCGCTCGGGCCGATCTGGCAGGAAAAGCAGGAAACCGCGCGGCGAGTGAAGCAGCGGATGGGTACGGTGCTGGACTATTCGAAGGCCAAGGGGTGGCGCGCGACGGAGGCGCCTATGCGCGCCCTATCCAGGCTCGCGTCTCGCCAACGCGCGGCGCGCGGGCACTTCGCGGCGCTGCCCTACAAGCAGCTCCCCGCCGTCGTTGCGACCCTCCGGGGCGGGGGGGCTACGGCGGGAAGGCTCGCGGTCCTGCTCACCCTCTTAACGGCCGCGAGGCCGGGCAATGTGCGGGGATCTCGCTGGCGGGAAGTCAATTGGGGCGCTGCCGAATGGACGATCAGCGGCGAGGGGATGAAAGGAGGCTTGGCGCATGTCGTCCCGCTGGTCCCTGCGGCGATCGACGTGCTTCAAGCCGCCCTCGGAGTCGCGAAGGCGCTGGGTCGCGCTGAACCCAACGATTTCATCTTTCCCGGCCTAAAGAAGGATCGCAGCCTTTCCGATGCTACCCTCGGGAAAGCGTTCAAAGCCGCGGGCGGGCAGGGCTACACGCTGCACGGCACCGCCCGCTCATCGTTCCGAGATTGGGCGGCGGAATGTACCAGCTTCCCCGGCGAGTGGGCTGAGGCGGCACTGGCGCACAAGGTCAAAAATCAGACCGAAGCCGCCTATCGGCGCACAACCTTCCTCGAGCTGCGGCGAGACAAGCTGATGCCCGCTTGGGCCGCTTTCCTGGATGGGAAGTCGAATGTCGTTGCGCTCGCTGAGAGGCGCGGTTGATGGCCGGCGGAGCAAGCATCTTCGACGGGCTGGACCGGGGGCCGGCGCTTCTGCGAGCGCACCCCACGGCGCTACATCCTCCCCCGGGCTTTTGGAGCGCGCCAGCCGTCATCGCATGGATCGGCTCTCGCGACTCGCGCTTGGTCGCCGCTGTAGAGGTAGAACAGGCCGCGTGGTCTGATTTCCCCGAGCAAACCGCGCGCGGGCTATGGGATGATCTCAAAAGCGACCTCGCGCATTATTGCGCGCTGCCGTTCGGGGATCACTCCTGCGACCGCTTTAGCTATGCCGTTCGGCAGCTTATGGAAAGGCTGAGCGACGAAAGGCTGGTCGGTTATGGAGTCCGCGACGGCGAAGCCGAACATTCTCCTATTGCGGGCCACACTTTTGCGGGGGCGGAACTGACTTTCAGCAGGACGGACGGTTTTCGGCTGCTGCCCGGCGTCGGCCGCCTCCGGTTCGTTCGTTCCGATGTGCTAGGGAACTGGCCCGCATTTGGCGGAGCGTCGGTGGCGCAACTCGCTCCAACCCCAAGCGCAGTCCCCAGGGTGCGGGGACACGCTGTCGCCGACGCGCCGCTGGTCGCGAGAATGAGGGTAATGGTTGCTTCCGGCGAAGCGTCGTCACCCTACAGGGCGGCTCAAATGTTGGAGCCCGAGGCGAAGGGGCACGGCTCGACCGAATCGCGTGTCCGCCGCCTCGAACGACGCTATTACGACACTCATCCCAAAGCGACGACCATCTGATAAGACTGCTGCCGCAGGCTGCGGCACCTGTGTAGCTACGGAGACTCCGTTATTCTCCGAAGTTCGCCGTTCTTCTCCGGCGGGCCTCATCCTCCACTTGTGCCATCTCTCTGTGCATCCGGGCACTTCCTGCCCGAACACATGGAGAGTTTCGTGGAACCTTTGACGGTCGGAATTGACGAGACGAAGCGCCTCACTGGCCTGTCGCGACCCACCATCTATCGCCTAATCGGTCGCGGCCAGCTCGACGCGCGCAAGATCGGAACGCGCCGCCTCATCACCGTTGAGAGCATCAGGGCTCTGGTCGGCGCTACGCCCCAACGGGAGGCCGCGTGATCCGCCATGCGCCAGGAAAAGGGGGCGTTCGCTTCCCCCGAAAAGCGAAGGGGCCGCCCGGCAGGCGACCCCAGTGTCGTTTTGGACGGCGACACACATCGGATAGCGCAAAGCGGGGCCGCGCGCAACAATTCCGGTGCTCGACGCCTTCCGACGCTCCCAAGGGCTGATGGCTACGGAGAGCCGTTAGATTTCCAGACGATGCGCTGGGGCGAGGCGCTGATTCGATCGGTCAGGGTGTGGGCTCATGTAGAGGCCCGCCGAAAGGATGGCGCTCGGGGAGGCCAGACCGTCTTTCGTCCTCAGGCACCTCCGGGCGGCGGCTTCTTCTCAGCGAGCCGTGGCAATGCCCGATAGCATCCTGCGCGCCAAGGGTCCGGCTGGGCCGATCTTCGCCTGCGTGAGCGCGGATGCGCGCTTCGTGGAAGGGAGGCCCTGCGGCTCGCGTCTAGGCGCCGCTCTGGCGCCATTCACGGACGAAGCCGCGGCTAAGGCTGCGCTCGTCGCGGCCGGCGGTGTCTTGGCTGCACCCGATGAGGCCCGAAATAGGCCGAAAAAAAAGGGTGGGCGATGACAGACCTTCTCGCCGAAATGGGAAGCGCGGCGCGCGATGTGCGGCAAGTCCACCTCGACCGACTGCGCGGCCTCGGCGTCCCCATCTCTTGGCTGGCCGATGCGTTCTGGCATGAGCCTTACCCGGAGATCGGCCTCGGCCCGGCACCGCTTCCTCCCTTCGGGGTGTCGTGTTGCGAGTCTGTTGGCGGTGGCCTCTATCAGCCGGGGGAGGGGCCGTTGCATGTACTCTTGCCGGTCGTGGAGGACGGCGCGCTTGTCGATTTGTGCGCCTTTCGCTCGGCTGACCCGGGGAACTGGCTCTTGCGGGTCGGCAACGGCTGGGCGCTCGGGATGGATCTGGGGTTGAGCCCCCATTTGTGGGGACCTGTTCATGTGTTCTCCGATCCTTTGGACTGGCTTCGAGGGTGCGGCGAGGGCGTGGCTGTCCTTGATTGGGATAGCCCGGAAATCCGCCGGCAGCTCGACGCGGTGCCGGAAGTCGTTTGCTCGACGCCCGCCGTTGCGTCAGTCCTCACGCGCGCCCTTACGCGGCCCGTTCGCATCCCGAAAATCTCGATCAAGGAGGCGCGCAATGTCGCGTAATCTCACCGCCGCAAGCACCGGAGAGACGATCCCGTTTCCGGCGAAGTGGCCCGATCCGGTCCCTCTCCCGGACGCTCTGCCGCCGGTCAGGCCATTCAGCCTCGCAATGCTGCCCTCGCCGTTCCAGTCTTGGGTGGGCGACATTGCCGAGCGGATGCAGGCGCCCGCCGATTATCTCGGCGTGACCGCGATGGTGGCGGCCGGGTCGGTGATCGGCCGGCGCGTCGGCATCAGACCGCAGCGCAATAACAACTGGCATGAGGTCGCCAACCTTTGGGGTTGTGTCGTCGGCCGCCCAGGCGTGATGAAAAGCCCGGCGATGAAACAGGCGCTCGCCCCGCTCTACCGGCTCGAGGCCAGGGCGCGGGACGATCACCAGGCCGCGGTGCGCGATTACAAGGCCGGCGCCGTCGCCCGCGAGCTACAGGCATCGGCGGTTCGGGACGCCATGAAGGAGCGACTAAAGCTGGACCCGAGGGCGGATTTGGCGGATCTTTCGATGACGCCAGAAGATGAGCCGAAGGCTGTTCGCTTCATCGCCAACGATGCGGGCTATCAGGCGCTCGCAGAATTGCTGCGGGTCAGCGCGCCGAACGGCATCCTTGCCTACCGGGATGAGCTGATGTCTCTGCTGCGGGCGCTCGACGATGAAAGCCGGGTCGAGGACCGGGGCTTTTATCTGACGGCTTGGAACGGGAGCGACCCTTACACGTCTGACCGGATTGGGCGCGGCTTCAACCTTCACATTCCGGCGGTCACGATAAGCCTTCTAGGCTCAACGCAGCCGGGGAAGATCGGAGAATATGTCCGGCGCGTGATCGGCGGCGGGGCAAGCGATGACGGCCTGATTCAGCGTATCGGCCTGATGGTTTGGCCGGACCTTGCGCCGGGCTGGCGCGAAGTCGATCGCGCGCCCTGCTCTATCGCCAGGGAGGACGCGTTCGCCGCCTTCGATCGGCTGGCCGCGCTCAACGCTGAAGCTGCGGGCGCCCATCTGGACGAGTTCGATCCCGAACGGCCTTTCCTCCGCTTCGACGAGGAGGCGCAAGACGAGTTCCGGCTTTGGTGGACCGCGCTGGAGCATCGGCTTCGGTCGGGGGAGCTTCATTCCGCGATGGAAAGCCACCTCTCCAAATATCGAGGGCTGATCCCCGCGCTGGCGCTCATCCATCACCTTGCCGGGGGCGGCTCCGGACCGGTTCCTCTCCCGTCGCTGCTGGCGGCCTGCGCTTGGGGCGAATATCTCGAAAGCCACGCGGCGCGGGTCTATGGGGTGGCAATCGACGATAGCGCGGAAGGCGCGCGGCTGATCCTCAAGCGGATCGAGGGCGGGAAGCTGGACAGTCCGTTTTCGGTTCGCGAGCTGCATCAAAAGGGCTGGGCCGGGCTGAGCGACCGCGAGGCGGTGGCGCGCGCTTGCGACCGGCTGGAAAGTCACGGCCACATCAGGCTTTGCGAGGAAGCGACTGGTGGGCGCCCGTCGCTGATTGCGAGGGTCAATCCGGCTGTGAAGGGGTGCCGTCATGGCGCTGCTGACACCGGCTTGCATGGGGGGGTGGCGTGCTGACGGAGGGCGCAATGAGCTATCTTTCCCGATTAGAGGAGGCCCAAAAACATGCCGATGGCGTACCCTCAAAAGGTTCAGAAGGGGCTTTTGCGGGTTTTGAGGGTATGGCTGCGGGGCTTTTTCACGGCCTCGCGCCTGATCTCGCCGATGGCCTGACGCGGCTGCGGATGATGTCACCGCCAAGGATCACGCGTCCGGCGGTATGGCCCGTTGTCGTCGCCGACGCGCTGCGGCTGGCCTCGGAAGGATGGGCAGCACAGGCGCTCGCCCTCGGCTGGGAGCCGGTCCAGCTTTGGGGCTGCTCGCCCGACAAAGGCGGCAATCCCGACCACGACGGGCTGGCGGTCCTGCTGTGCGAGCGGCGAATAGTGGTTCTGGATGATCGCTCGGCGCTGATCGAGAGCCAGGCCGGAGCGCGGCGCCTGTTCAACCGCCGTCCGATGGTTGGGGCGGTCCTGCTGTGGGATATTGGACGGGGAAAGTGAGGTAGCGCCTCATAGCGTGGCTGCCCTGACCGTACGTTTCCGCGTACGCGCGCGCGAGGCGCAGCTCACTAAAATAGAGGGAAATAGTGAAGCGCCAGCCCGCCACGCGCATCTAAAGTAGACGGAAATAGACCCCCGGCCGAGCTTCGACAAGTCAGCCCCTTTTCTGCGTGGCGGGCCAAGGGGTTGGGGCTATCGTGCGGCCAATATCGCGCGCGCGCGAGGTGGGGGACCCGCGAATTTTCGGAAGCCGCTACGCGCAACGCGAAGGCGAGCCTAAAATAGGCCGAAATAGGCGCGGACGATGACAACAAATGACTACATCCTAGCCGGTCGAGCAGGACTTTTCAGAGGGCGCTCGCCTGACGAATGAGCGAGCGCCGCGGGCAAGGCGACTAAAGCAAATCAAAGCATCCGCCCCCGCTCTCGGGAAATCCTCTCTCTCGCGCTGGCCGTTATTCTAACGGGAAAATAACTTGGCGACGCGCCTCTTTCAGCGGTCGCCGTCCTGTCGATCGCTCGCCGCCTGGGCGATGGTGTCGACGGGGAGCTGGCGCTCCTGCCGATGCTCAATGAAAGCTCGAGCGGGGATCTGTGCGGCTTGCCTCGATCCGTGCCGCCGGGCCAGCCATCGAATGACCTCGCCCATTCCGCCAGCGACGGGGATAAGGAACAGCGCGCCGATCATGCTTCGGCGGTTAGGGTCTGGCTCGTCGTCGTCCATGGTGCTTATCCGAAAAGCGCCCCGCCGGCCGGTGAAGGCGCGACGGGACCAGTTGGCTACGAATGGTGTCCGAGCGTTCGCTTGCAGCCGGCCTAGGGGCGTGGTCAGCGCCAGCACCTAACCGTAATGGCCGCTCAACAAACGAACGCTCGGACTGCCGGGCGGACCATTGCCCGGCGGGTTGCTCGGTTAGAAAATGAGGATGCCGAGGGCGATGAAGCCCGCGAACGCGCCGGCCGCGTGGAACGCGGCGGAGGCCAGCCGTAAGCACCGCTCGCCGAAGGTCGGCGTCATGGATGCGCCAATTTCGTCGAACAGTTCGCCGTAGGCTGAAAAGCCGAGCCCTTTTGATAAGTCGTTCATGATCGTTCTCCTTCTCCGCTGATGCGGCTAAGCGAGCGGATCGCACCCGCTCGCTAGGTCGTGTCAGCACCGGGCCGTGGTGAAGCCGTCCGGAACCTCGGCGATGCAAAGCCGGATGGTGGGGTTGTCCCGCTGCCACGCGCTCGCTTCGTCGCGCGTCGGCCATATCCAGAGCTGGCCGGGATCGGGCGGGGTGCGGTAGTCTTCGGTCGGCGCGGTGGTCGCGCAACCGACCAACAGAATGGCAAGCGCGGCAAGGCCGGCCGCCGATCCTGTGGCGTGGAAGGCGCGGCTGGCGACCAAAAAGACGCGTTCGGCGGCAGTCGGGGTCATGCTTTCGCCTATCTCGTCGAACATCTCGGCATAGGCGGCGAACGGGCTTTCCCTATCTTCGGCGTTCATCTTCCTCTCCTTCTTCCGCCCCTGTGGCGGTCAGAGCGGCGCGGGCGCGGCTCGGATCGCATCAGGGAAGGGGGGCCGGCCAAGGGTGGACAAGACCGGGCGCTCGATCCTCGGCGGGCTAGGCCGGAGGGGCGCCAGCGCCTCCTTTCCCGTCGTGGCAGAGCCACAATACGATGACGGCGACGGCTGCTATCCAAAGCAGCGTGGCGATGGTGGGAGTCACGCCTTGCCTCCTTGGATCAGCTCAAGCTGAAAGGCTGGGTCGCGGCCAATTTCGGCGATGTACTCTCGCCTCCACCAATCTGAACCCGGCCCGCCCTCGGCGACTATGGCGGGTGCGCGGTCCAGCAATTCGGCCCGCCAAGAGGCGTAAGGAAGCTGTTGCCCGCAGCTCTGGCAATAACCGGGGTCGCGGTTCATGGCGTCCCCCGATGCTCACCATGGGCGGCCTCATGGTCGCCCGGCTCTTCAAGGTCCGGGTCGCCGTCTAGCTCGTCCAGCCGCTCGATCATGTGGGCGGCGAGGCGGGCCAAGACAGCGCGGGGAAGGGCGGGGATGGCCGCTAGTAGGATATCCAGCTCGCCCTTGCCCAAGAGGCGGTGAGCGTCGGCCATGATTTGCGGGACGTGGCGGCTGTAACTGCCGCCCGGGTCGTCGCCCCAAAGCGCTTCCATCTTCCACAGAAGGGCGCCCGCGTCTGGCGCTGGCATCTCCCCGATCATGTGAAACTGCAAGTCGGCCATGACTAGCCAAGCTTCGTTGGTTTCTTCGGCCTCGCCCGGCAGCGCCTCCCATTCGGCGCGGGCGATTTCATATTCGGCCATCGCGTCGAGCCACGATGACGTGTAGCCGCGCGAGACCATCCGGAAGATTGTCGCTGTCGCGCTATTCGCGGGGGCTGTGGTGGCGCTCATCGTGCCGCTCTCCCCCCGTCCAGCATGGCGACAAGCGCCAGCGCATGAGGACAGCGCGTCGTGAAGCCGACGAAGCGAAGTTGGCTGAGAATGTCAGCCTTCTTCGCCTTCGGAACCGAAGCCCAAATGGAGACGGCCAGAAGCAGTTCTGGTGTCTGGACGATGGGTGTCGGCTCGGGCAGCGGGGTTAGGCGCGCGACGTTGACGGGCTGCGCTTCGCCGTGCTGGGCCATGTGGTTAAGGATTAGCTCGCCAGCCGCATCTAGGCTGTGCGAGCGGCGGATGCGTCCCTTGTTCCGCTGCGGGAACGGCAGGACGTTGGGAGGGGCCGAAGCCCCTCCGGTGTCGTGACGCGTCGCCATGTCACGCCTCCAGCGCCAAGACGGTGCGGGCGACGACGCGGTTCGAAAGGCCAACATCTTCGGCGTAGCGCTCCATCGCTTCGCGAAGATCGGCGGCCGAACCATCGCGCGCCGCTTGGGTCAGCTCGCGATGCGTGAACATGAAGCCGAGGACGTAGCGAAGCCTCACCGCCGCGCCCTTGGGGGTGGTCGGCTCAGGTGCCGCGGTGAAAGCGCGGTCGGCTGCCTCTAGCGCCGCCTCCTCCCTATCGTCGTCATCCTCCGGCGCCGCTATCCAAGCGGCTGTGGCGCGGCGAAATTCCGCCCATGCCGCGAGTAGTTCGCTGTCGTCGTCCGCGATGGGCTGGGCGATTGCCGGAACCGCCGCGATGGCAGGGACAGCGGCGAGCGCACCTAGCACTGCGCGGCGAGTGGTTCTATCGGTAGCTGTATCCATGCTCCGAACTCCTATTCGGTTGCTGGCTAGGCTCGGCTCGGTGTTGCAAGCGCCGGGTCGGGCCGACCGGGGGATTTCCCCGGCTGAGACTATTATTATCAGGCCATGCCCCTTGCGTCAAGGGCCTAATTAGACTATCAGTATCAGCATGAACGTAACGCAATGCCGAATGGCTCGGGCCGCGCTAGGCTGGTCGCTGGATGATCTGGCGGGCGCCTCGGGCGTCGGTCGCGCCACGGTCGCCCGGTTCGAATCGGGGGTCACGGTCCAGCCGGAGACGTCCGAACGGCTGCGGCAAGCCTTCGTCGCCAACGGAATCGCCTTCACCAATGGCGGCAAGCGGGCGGGCGTCTCGTATCTGAGGGCGGACTGAGGTGGGCGTAACTTTCGCGACTATTGTCGTCTACCTCGCCTTCTGGTCGGTGTGGCCGGTAGCCACGTGGATCATCACCGCGATGGTCCTAGCTGCCCTGCTGGGCTTCCTCTACGGCGTCGGCAAGGCGATGGAGGATCAAGAAGCCAGCAGCCAGCAGCGGGGCGACTGATGCGGCATCTTAGGGCAGTGGCGGAATTGGCGATCAGGGAATTGCGAGGGCGTGGCCCCACCTTGGCGGATCGCCTCCTCGAGACTATCGGGGCGAGGATTATATTGGTCGCGCCCGGCCGCTCATTGTGGAGGGTCATGCCTGCCAGGATCGCGTCAACGGGCATGACATCTGCATCCGGCCGAAGGGGCATGATGGGCCGCATGAGCATTGGGACGAGGCGAGTGTTGATGTGCTGCACGGCCTGCGGCGCCCGCATGATCGGGAGGCAGTCGAGCGCGCTGTTTATGAGGCGTGGGGCTCATGCGCCGACGAAAGGGAGGCGGCTGCATATGTGGGCCGCGCTCTATTCGGCGGTCGGGCTGACTAATGCCGACCACCTTCGACCTCGACGACTGGGAAGAACTCACCGGCCAGGACAAGGCGACGATTCGCAAGCTGCGGTCGGCGCTGGATGATTTCGAGCCGCTGGCGAACCTTCCCGGCATCGGTCCGCTCAAGGTTCGGTCGCTGATGGACAAGGGGCTAGCGGAGGAAGGGCCTTGCTCGCGCCCCCTCGTCGCGGAGAGTGGCTACAGGCTCACCAAAAAGGGCTGGCTTGCGTCTGAGTGGATCGACGGCCGGCGCATGACGGAATATCCGGAGGCATTCGTCTTTGGCGTCTCGTCGGTCGGCTATTGACGCGGCCGACTTCGATCGCTGGCGCCCTGCTGGCCGGTTCGGCAGAGGCTACGTCCGCCCCACTATTCCGGAAAATGTAGCGTTTCCGCCACAGTAGCGGATCAATCGGTTTGCGCTCCCTCGTCCGCTCCCTCAGAATTAGGTTTCCGGTGCATGTTATGGTAAGGGGATACCGCTCAAACGGAGACCCCCATGCGCCCCTCGGTTCACCCCGCCCGCGTCGTTTTCCATGAGGCTCCCGCCGTTGTCGCCGTGCTCCATGCCAAGGCTGAGAGCGAAGGGCTGACCCTCGCCGAAATCATGCGCCGTGCTGCTCGGCGCGAAGTGAAGGAGGCCGCCTGCAAGAAAGTGGGGGTAATCGCCGCGTGATGGGCGCGGGCGATCCCAGCGCGCATGACGCCTCCCGCCCCCGGTTCGGCGAGTTGCTGGCTTGGTGGCGAGCTGACTTGCGTTGGTGGGCGTCGGAAAGTTGGTGGGCGCTTCGCCGTTCTGCTGCCGACCGGCTGCTCAATCTTGCGAACTGGCTGATAAGCCTAGCCGACCGGGTTGAAGGGTTCCCAGCGATGGACCTGTCGCTGACAACCGCGGTTGCCGAGTTTTGTCAGGCAGTCACGTGCGGGAAGGATGCGGCTGAGCCTGACCCGCTGCCGGTCGCGGCGGCTGCTTCCAGCGACCCGCTAGAGCAATGGTATATGTGGTGCGCTGAATGGCAGCTCTCCAAGCTGATCGCGCAAGGCTACGAACTGGATTTCGCGACCGTCTGGAAGTGCTTGGGCAACGTGCCGCCCAATCACGCTCACCTTTTGAACAGCCCCCAAGGCTGGGGGATGCTCGGGGACTGGGTGGCGTCCGAATTAGGGGCGCCGCGCGATGTGTTTCTCGTGCCGACGTCCAATTGAGGGGATGGCGAAGCAATGACCTATAATGTTGATTTCAGGCTCCTTGGTCCGCCGGTCGATGTGGCTGGGTCGGTTCAACGGGGTTTCGAGCTGGGGCGCTCCCGCGCATTGCAGGACGAAGAACGGCGCTACATGCTCGAGGAACGGCGGCGCGCGACACAAGGGCGGGAGGCGCGGTCCGCTTACATGCTGGCCGATCGGGACGAGGGGGCGCCAGCCGCGTTCAACCCTGTCCCGCTGCCACAGCCCAACGCCCTTGCCCCTGTAGCGCCGGGCGGGCTGCCAGAACCGGCCTTCGGCGCCCTTTCCGGCATGTTCGGCGATCCGCAAGGCTCCAGTGCGTGGGTGCCGCCTACCATGGGGGCGCAGCCTCATCCGGGCGGCCTCCATCAAGCCAACGCGCTCTCCCCTCCCACGATGGGCGCCACGCCCTCGGCACCGCCCGCGCGCTCGCCGCAGCCGCAACGGGGGGAGCAGCCTTCGGCGCGGGACGACGCCCTCGTTCGGTTCATCAAGGCCGACCCTGAAGCCGCGGCGACAATGCGCCGTGAGGACGTGCAGGACAATTACCGGCGCCTCCAGACGCTGGAGACGCTCACCAATCTAGGGCTTCAGCAATTGGCCGGTGTCTCCGATCAGGCGAGCTACGACCGCGCCAGGGCTCAGGTTCGGGCGATGTATGTGCGCGTCGGCGAGGATCCGGCCAGCATCGACCAGCTACCGGCGCAATGGACGCCAGAAGTGAGCGCGCAGCTTCGGATGCAGGGCATGAGCGCCCAGCAACAGCTTGCCGGCATGATTCAGCGATCTCGGCTCCAGTGGGATATTCGAGACGATGAAATCGACAATGAGCGCGAGGCCGACGATTCGGCGTCGATCCGGGACTATCGGGGAGCGCAGATAGACCTTGGGCGGGCTCGCCTCGACGTAGACCGGGATCGGAACGACCTGACCCGCACCGATCCCCGTCGCATTGCGCCCGGCACGGGGCGAGCGCCGTCGCCCGGCTCCGTCATAGGAGCGATCATGGAGAAGCAGGCGGCGGGGCAGCCACTCTCGCGTGCCGAGCAGCGGACCTTGGACGAGCATAGGGCGGCGGCGCGTGGCCGCCGTGGGCGTGGTGGGCGGGGCGCTGCCAGGGGTGGGAATGAACCGACCGCGCGCGGTCCTGATGGGCGCCGCTATGTCGTCCGCAATGGGCAGTGGGTTCCGGCCCAATGATGGCGCAAAGTAGCGAGGGCTGGCGGGAGCGCCACCGCCCTGTGAGGCTGGTTGCCTGATGGCGAGCCTTCCGCCCCTGCCTAGCGGCTTTGTTCTGGAATCATCGCCTCGCCGCGATCCGTGGGAGGTTTTGCAGGAAGAAGGCTTCACCGCCAATAACGGCTTTCGGACGGTACAGGATCGAGTCCGCATCCGCCGGCAGGGCTATAACCCGGCTCCCAATGGCGCCCATGAGCAAGGGGATGGTGTCGACCTCGACCATCCGAGCCTCTCGCGCCGCCAGCAAGCGAGACGCTTGCGCGAGCTGTTCGGGGATTGGCCTGGCGCGGTCATCTTGGATGAGGGCCACCACCGGCACCTAGCGTTGCCGGGGTGGGGCGCGGCTCCCGGCACGCCGGGGACGCCGAACAGCGGGCTTCCTCCGATGCCGGAGGGGTTCACGCTCGAACAGCGGGGTTCCCTCAGAGCCGTCGATTGGTCAGCCTCTCGCGCCGCCCCGCCGCCCGCCTCTGGCAACGCGCTTGTGCCGCCGCCGCCGCAATGGCACACGCCCGCCGAACTGGAGGCCATTGCGCCAGGACCGGCCGCCGAGCCTCCGCGCGCTCTGCCGCCGCCTCGCCAGTTCAGGGGCGACCCTGCCCCGCATAGGACTCTTGCGCCGACCACGGACACCGGGCCGGTCCCCGATGACGCCAGGGTGATACCGATCACGACGCGGGATGATCCCCGGTTGGCCGGGGTCAACGATCGCGTCCGGGCGATGATAGCGGACCCTCAATTCACCATGCGGAATGTCGCCGATTATCTCGGCCAATACGGGATCAATGCCCGCCAGATTCCGAACTGGCGAGCCCTCATTGCGTGGCGGGCATCGCCCGAGTTCGCACGCTGGCGCCGGGCTCCCCCGGCTGAGCGCCGGCTTACGGTCAATCTCGATGACGTGGTGCTTCCTCCCGAACAGCAGGGGGATGTGGTCGCCACCGCCGGGCCGCCGCCGCCCGCATCGTCGGCGAGCATCGGGAGCGACTTTCAGGAGACCTCTATTGCCTCCCACGATCCCAATTTAGCGGAGTCGGCGGGGGCGGGTGTCCAAAGCGTCCTAGAGCCCCTGTTCGGGCGCCATAGTGCTGCCGAGGCCGGGCGCAACGCGACGGACTTTCTCACCCAAATTACCCCGGTTGGTGCCGTCGACCTCGCTAACGAATATGAGGCGGCAAACCAGCGCGCAGTGATCGAGGGGCGGTACGTTGACGCCCTAGGCAATTCGGTTGCTCGAGATGCCAATATGCTGCTGGCCCTCCCGATCATCGGCGCGGCGCGTGCGCCAGCAAGGGCCGCTGCGGAGCGTGCGCTAGGCCATATCGGCGAGATAGCCGCGCGGCACGGCATCCGCGACCTGAGCGGCGCGGCAGACGCGGAGATTGCAGACGCGGTTCGGCGTGACTTCCACACGCTGCCGGAAGAAGTGCGCCAGTTCATCGCTGGGGACCGTGCAGTCGGGGATGCCGTGCCGGACATTGACCTTGACGCGATCCGCCGGGAGGCAGTGCCAGGCCCCTCCCTGTTTGAACGTGGCGCGGGGGCGGTACGTCGTGGCGTCCAGCGGTTGCGCGGCGGCCGTGGCGGCGCTGAAGCTTTGGAGGGCTCGGCAAGCCCTGCTGCGATGGCGAGGGGCGGCGCCGGCGGGCCTGTTCCGGAATTGCCGGCCGCCACGCTCCCCGGTCGCGCTGTCGATCGGATCGACGTCAACGCGCTGCCGCCTCTACCGCCCGGCTTTGTGCTGGAGGAGCCGCTAGGGCGTGTTGCGCCCCTCGGGCTGCAACCTGACCCTGCCGACATGGCCGCCGCGGCTAGGGCGATCCGCCCCGAGGACGTAACGCCGATCCCAGGCAATCGGATTGAGAGTGCCGACGAAGCCGCCCGGGCCAATCCGGGCACGATCCGCGACGTTGACGCTCCCGACCCTCGGCACTCGCTCGAAATGCGCTATCTGCCGCATCCCTCACGCTCTGGCGAAACGCTCGGGCATCGCGGCCCGCTCGATGCTGAGGCATATCTTCGCTACCGTGGCGGCCTGCGCGACGATGGCGGCGATCTGGCGCATATCGGCATCACAAACAACGCTGCGCGCCCGGAAGCACCGGGGGACCGCAGCCTAGGGCCTATTCTCAGCCCTGAGGGAATGTCGCTCGATGAAGCCGGAGACGCGCTGCGTGCGGCCGGATATTTCCACGAACGGCCCACTGTGGATGAAGTTGTCGAGATGCTTCGCGCCTCACGAATTGGCCGGCGGACGTGGCACGCTGACGATTTGGAGGAAATCGAGCGGTTCGAGGGTGCGCGAGCCCAGCGGTTCCAAGCCGACGCTGCGGCTCAGGAAGGGCGCCCGATAGCCGAGCGGGTGGGGGAACCGGCCGGCCGCGCCGATCTGGACGCCCTGGACCCTCCAGCGACCGCTTACGAGGACTTGCCGAGCATTGGCGGCACGGTCGGCAACATCAACCTCGCCAACATCGAGTCGGCGGGCGACATTCGACGCCTGCTCCAGAACGTGGAAAGCCGGTTCGGTGGCTTCGATGCTGCCCGGCGCGGGGTCGTTACCCACGCCGAGACGCGCGCCCTGGCTGACGAGCTCGGCATGACAGCGGACGATCTGCTTCGGCGGCGCCGGGGTCAGGCGCTCAACGCCGAGCAAGCCCTTGCCGCCCGCCAGCTCATGGCGCGCTCAGCCGATGAAGTCTTGGCGCTCGCCAGCCGCGCGACTGGTCCCGATGCCTCCGAAGTCTCCCGGGCGGCCTTCTCGCAAGCCCTCCTGCGTCATGCCGCGATCCATGAACAGGTAGTCGGCGCAACGGCCGAGATGGGGCGGGCGTTCGGCGCCCTGCGAATCGCTGCCCGCTCGCGCGCCGTATCCGGGCGCATCCACCAAGCGGTTATCGACGGGATGGGCGGTGAAGGCCGGCTTGACGACATAGCCGGGGCGATCCTCGATCTACAGCGCCAGGGCGTCTCGCCGGGCGGCCTCAACCGCTTTGCCGTCGAAGCCGTCAAGCCTCGGTTCTCGGATAAGCTCGTCGAGCTTTGGTACAACTCGCTCCTATCCGGGCCTCAAACCCATGTCGTCAACACGCTCTCCAACGCCATGACACAGACGTTGCAGTTGCCGGAGCAATTGGTGGCGGCCGGCATCGGCGCCGTTAGGCGTGGCGTTCGCGCCGCTCGCGGACAGGAAGATGACTTTGACCGGGTGCTGTTCTCCGAACTGGGGCCTCGCGCAATCGGGCTGATGCAGGGGGCTCGGGAGGGGGTGCGAAGCTTTAGCCGCACGCTGCGGACAGGCGACGTGCCGGATTTCGTCACCAAGGTTGAAAGCCGCTCTCAGCGGGCGATTTCCGGCCTCAAGGGCGAAGTCGTCCGCATCCCCTCGCGCCTGCTCGCCGCCGAGGACGAGTTTTTCAAGGCCACCGCCCGGCGAATGGAGCTGAACGGCCTAGCGGTGCGCCAGGCGAGGCGGGAAGGCTTGAAGGGGCAGGCGGCGCGGGCGCGGATCGCCGAGCTGTCGGTCAACCCAACGGACGAGATGTTGGAGCGTGCCTTGGCAACGGCGCGCTACCTCACGTTTCAGAAGCCGCTAGGGGCGGTCGGGCAGCGCCTTTCTGCGACAACGCGCGATCACCCGTGGATGAAACTCTTTCTGCCATTTGTGAGAACGCCGACAAATATTTTCAAATATGCGGTTTCGCGCTCGCCGCTTGCGCCGCTTCTTCGGGAGGTGCGAGACGATTTCCGAGCCGGTGGGGAACGCCGTTCGCTCGCGCTCGCCCGCATTTCCCTTGGTACAGGCTTGGGGATGCTGATTGCCCATTGGGCGGCGGACGGCACGATAACGGGCGCCGCGCCTCGCGATCGAGCGCGGCGCGATTTGATGCTGGCCGATGGCTGGCAGCCCTACTCCATCCGCATCGGCGGAACCTATTACAGCTATCAGCGGCTCGATCCGCTGGCGATGACGCTCGGTGTCGCCGCCGATCTTCGCGGAGTTTGGGATACTGTGAGCCGCGGCGGCTGGGACGAAGCCGGGGCGCTGATTATAGGCTCCGTCATCGGCAACCTCAGCAATAAGACGTTTCTCTCCGGCTTTGAATCGGTTCTTGGCGTTCTCGACGATCCCGACCGCAACCTGAGCAACTTCGTCTCGAGGCTGGCTGGTTCGCTGGCGGTGCCTACGGGTGTCGCGCAAGTGGCCCGCACACTAGACCCGACGCTGCGGGAGACGCGCGGCGAGGGTGTCATAGACTCGGCGCTAAAGCGTATCCAATCACGCATCCCCGGCCTGTCGGACGATTTGCAGGCGCGGCGCGACGTGTGGGGGCGGGAGATTGTAGGCGGTGGCGGACTCGGGCCTGACATCGCCTCGCCGATATGGACCAGCACGGCCCGCAACGATCCGGTCACTCGCGAACTGCTGAACGTGGAAGCCGCCATCGGCCGCCCAAGCCGCACTCTTGGCGGGCGCCGGCTGTCGAGCGAAGAATATGGGGCCTATCAGGAAACCGCCGGCCGGTACATTCGCGGGGATCTTGTCGAGGCGATGCGTGATCCGGAATGGGCCGATTCCGATGACGAAGAACGGCGGCAATGGGTCTCGAACATCGCGCGGGATGCCAGGGCGGATGCTCGCGCTGATCTTGGGCTTACCAGCGATGATGACGACGAAGCCCCGCCGCGCCCCGCTGCGCCGCTAGGGCCGGGCCTGCCGCCCCTGCCGGCCGGCCTCCAGCTACAGCGGTAGGAGGCTGCGCAATGACTTTTTTGGGACTGGGGCTTGGGCTCGGACTGGGTCCGGTGCGCGCTACGGCATCGCCAGCGCCCACGGCGGCTTTCATCGGCAACGGCAATGTCTCCATCGTCGACCAGGGCGGCGGGGTCTGGCGCGTCACCAAGACGGGTGGGGTCGACGGCCAACAGGATGCCTGGGCGAACAGCGCAGAGCCGATTGCCGGTGACTGCGCGATGGGCGTAACGACTTCCATCGAGTTCGAGGCAATCGGTGGAATCGGTCTCGGCGAAGCGCCGACCGCAGGGCCTTTCCAGCCGATCAACGAGGGCTTCAATTCCATCTACAGCGACGGCGGCGGTGGGTTCGAAGCACAGGCGAGCAACGAAACTCAGACGAATTTCGGCTTCACCCCACCGAATTGGGCGATCGTCGCGCGCATCGGCAACTCGATCGTGTTCGGCGGCGCGGCGAGCGGCTGGGAAAACCCGCCGCCGTTCACTTCTGGCGATTCCGAGATGGTGCCCGGGGGCGGGCTCAGCCCACTTTACGGCTTTCTCATCATCAGGACGCTCGGCGCGTGGTACGACATCAAGTTCAGCGCCTAGCTTGCCTGCGGCCGATGCTGTAAGCCGGGGGCGATGAAGCCGGGAGAAAGAACGCCATGCGGACCAAACTTTCCGCCCTGCTGTTGGTCGTGGCCTGTAGCAGCTCGGCCGGCGCCCAAGGCGAGGCGTGTTCCGATGCCGTCGCCGAATATAACGGCGCTCTCGAAGCGATCGACTCCGCGATCCGGCGCTATTCCCGGTGCGTGGAAGGAAGCCAGGGCTCGGACGACTGCTCGTCTCCGTTCCGGCGCCTGCGGTCGGCGCAAGGCGATTTCGAGGTCGCGGTCTCGAATCACCAAGCCTATTGCCCGCCGCGCTAATAACTTGTGGTAGCTGAGTACCGTTCGACTGGCGTCCGACCCGTCGCTAGCGGTCTCGCCGCGTGGTAACGAATGAGGGAACGCGGCCGGCCGCGCCCCTTTCCACTATGACAAGTTCGGCGGTCTCCGTCTCCGCCAGCCGCGCCGCCGCATTCCGTCCGCCGCGGCGTCCGCGCCGGCAATTGGCTGCGAGAGGCGTCTGCGGGGGATTGAGGCGTCCATGGCGACCTGTTAGGTCCCCGCCGATGGGGATCCAACGACAGCTCGGGCGTGCGGCCAATCGGCTTCTGAACCCTTATGGATATTCGCTCCAGAAGACCGGAAGCGACTTCGATTCACGGGTGGAGAACCGGGCGGCGCTGGACCGGATGTTTCGCGAGCTCGCCGATGCCGCCGAGCATTGGCTCGGCTCCCAGACCTTGTTCGAGCACAGGCCATTTCCGGCCAGGGAAGGCGTCGCCGAATTCTACGAGGCCTATATCGCCTCGCCCTACCGCCAGCCCTACGGCGGCAGCCGGTTCAACAATCTGGTCTGGCTTTACCTGATCGCCAGGTCCTGCCGCCCGACCGTCATCGTCGACAGCGGAACCTACCAGGGCGCCAGCGCCTGGGCGCTGTCCCAGGGGGCTCCCGCGGGGGTTCCGCTCTACAGCTTCGACATCGATCTGTCGCAGCTCAAGGGCAAGGTGGACGCCACCTACGTGGAAAGCGACTGGGCGGGGCACGACTTCGCGGAGGACCTGAGCCGCGGCCTCTGCTATTTCGACGACCATGTCGATCAGGCGCGGCGCCTCATCGAGGCACAGGAGAAGGGGTTTCCCCTGGCGATCTTCGACGACGATTTTCCGATCACGTCCTTCGCGCAGATGGCGCACGACGGAAGAGCCCTTCCCAAGGTCGAGATGGTGCTCGACGAGCAGCTGCGCGATGAAGCGACGCTGCGCTGGATCAGCGGCGGCAAGCCCTATTCATGGGACGTCGACGCCGCCTATCTCGATCGCGCGCGGCAGACGATCGCGGCGACCGACCGGCTCCCGAACACCTCGCTCGTCACCGGCATCCACCAGACGCCGTACCGGGTCGTGAAGCTCGCGGTTTAGCGCCGCGACCACCGAAACCCTTGGCGCGGTTCCCGGCTCCAAATGGCGCTTTGACAGAACGGGTTTTCTCCCCTTTTAAGGCCCGATGCTCGGCCTGCCCTTCATTCGCGACAATCGCGCGGTCGTCGAGAGGGCGATCGCGGATAAGAACGTCTCGCTCGACCTCGGGGCGCTGCTGGATCTCGACAATGAGGTGCGGGCGCTCAAGAGCGAGATTGACGAGTTCCGCCGCCAGAGGAACGAGATCAGCGCCAGCTTCAAGACCGCTGCCCCCGAGGAGCGGCCGGCGCTCGGCGCCCGGGCCAAGGCGATCGGCGGCGAGATTTCCGAAGTCGAGACGGCGCTCGGCGAGAAGCAGGCCGCGCTCGACGGCTTGCTGCTGCGCGTGCCCAACATCCCCTGGGAGGGGGCGCCGATCGGGCCGGACGAGAGCGCCAACACCGTCCTCCGCCGGGAAGGGACGATTCCGAACTTCGATTTCGAGCCGCTCGATCATGTCGCGCTGATCGAGAGGAACGACTGGGCCGATCTGTCGCGGATCACCCAGGTGGCGGGGTCGCGCACCTACGCGCTGAAGGGGCGCCTCGCCATGCTCGAGCAGGCGCTGATGCTGTGGGCGCAGCAGCGGCTCGCCGCCGCCGGCTTCACGCTGATGACTCTCCCGGCGCTGGCCCGTCCCCACGCTTTCGTCGCCACCGGCCATTTCCCGGGCCATGAGGAAGAGGCCTATCACATCCCCGCCGACGACCTCTATCTCGCCGGCACCGGAGAGATCGCGCTGACCTCGCTGCACAGCGGCGAGATCATCGACGCCGACAAATTGCCGATCCTCTACGCCGGCTATTCGCCCTGCTTCCGGCGCGAGGCGGGGAGCGCCGGGCGCGACGTGCGCGGCCTCTTGCGCGTCCACCAATTCTACAAGCTCGAACAATATGTGATCTGCCGCGACGATGCCGACGAGAGCGCCCGATGGCACCAGCGGCTGCTCGCCAATGCGGAAGCGATGCTGCAGGCGCTCGAAATCCCCTATCAGGTGATCGAGGCGTCGACCGGCGACATGGGCAACGGCAAGTATCGGATGAACGACATCGAAAGCTGGGTGCCGTCGCTCGGCAAGTATCGCGAGACGCACAGCTGCTCGACCCTGCACGACTGGCAGGCGCGCCGCGCCGATCTCAGGTGGCGCGACGAGGAGCGCAAGGTTCGCTTCGCCCACACGCTCAACAACACCGCGCTCGCGAGCCCCCGCATCCTGGTGCCTTTGCTGGAAAATCATCAGACCGCGGACGGGCAGGTGCGCCTGCCCGAGCCGCTGCGGGCGCTGATGGGGGGCGAGTATCTCTAGGCGCCCCGACGACCGGGCGCCGCCCGGCTGGATGCGCGTGCGCGAAGCGGCGGCGCTTTTCGCTCGAGCCTATCGTTCGTTCGGCAGGCTCGGCGAGCGCGGCCCGGCGGACGGGCCGAAGCTGATGGTGATCCCCGGCTTTCTCGCCAGCGACCGGACGACTCTCGGGCTTCAGAGAGCGCTGGCCGCGGCCGGCTTTCGAGTGACCGGGTGGGGAATGGGCCTGAGCCGGGGCGTGACGGAGGACATCGTCGACCGCATTGTCGTGCGGCTTGAGGGATTCGGAGCAGGCCGGAAGGTGGTTCTCGTCGGCTGGAGTCTGGGCGGCCTCTATGCCCGGGTCGTGGCGCAGGACCGGCCGGATCTGGTCGAGAAGGTGGTGACGCTCGGCTCCCCCTTCTCGGGCGATCGCCGCCGCAACAACAATGTCTGGCGTCTCTACGAGCTGGTGGCGGGCCATTCGGTGAACGATCCCCCGATCGACAGGGATCCCGAGGTGAAGCCGCCGGCACGGACGCTCGCCATCTGGTCCCGCCGCGACGGCATCGTCTCCGTTGCCGGCGCGCGCGGCGAACCTCAGCAGCGGGATGCGGAGTTGGAACTGGATTGCAGCCATATGGGCTTCGGAGTCAGCGGCAAAGCCTATCCGAAGATCGTCGAGGCGGTGAAGAGCTTCTGATTCTCCCCGTCATTGCGAGGAGCGGAGCGACGAAGCAATCCAGCGGACGGACGCGCTGCTCTGGATTGCTTCGCTACGCTCGCAATGACGACTTAGCGAAGGAACGGCGCCGCCACCTCCGGCGGCACCCGCAGCGGCCGCCCGCTGGCCTTGTCGATGATCGCCCAGGTCGTCTTCGCCCGGACCCGCGGCTTACCGTCCTCGCCGACGAACTCCATGTGGCGGTCGAAGCGCGCGCCCTTCGGCGGGTCGGGGACCCAGGTCCGCCCGGTCACGGTCTCGCCGGGGCCGACGCTGCGCAGATAGTCGATCTCGTGTCGGATCACGACCCAGACATAGGCGTCGACATGGGCGGGCGGCGCGACCGCATGCCAGTGCGCGGTCGCCATGTCCTGGATCCAGCGCACCCAGGCGGCATTGTTGACATGGCCGAGCTCGTCAATGTCCTCGGGCCCGGCCGTGATCCTTCTCTCGAACGGCGTCACTCGCCGTCCATCTGGGTCAGGATGAAGGCGTAGGCCTCGGCCACTTCGCGCAGCCGCGTCCAGCGCCCGGACTGGCCGCCATGGCCGGCGCCCATGTTGATCTTGAGGAGCTGGAGGTTGCCGTCGGTCCGCATCGCCCTCAGCCGCGCATTCCACTTGGCCGGCTCCCAATAAGTGACGCGCGGGTCGTTGAGGCCGCCGGTGATCAGCATCGGCGGATAATCCTGGGCCCGGACGTTGTCGTAGGGGCTGTAGCTCTGCAGGTAGCGGAACACCGCCGGATCGGTGATCGGATTGCCCCATTCGTTCCATTCGCCCGGAGTCAGCGGCAGGCTTTCGTCGAGCATCGTGTTGAGCACGTCGACGAACGGCACGTCGGCGACCACCGCCCCCCAGAGCCCGGGATCGCTGTTGACCACCGCGCCCACCAGCTCGCCGCCGGCCGATCCGCCCTGGATCGCGATAGCGCCGGCGCTTGTGTAATTCTGCGCGATCAGGCCGCGCGCGGCGTCGACGAAATCGTTGAACGTGTTGGTCCGCCGGTCGAGCTTGCCGTCGAGATACCATTGGTAGCCGAGCTCGTCGCCGCCGCGGATATGGGCGATGGCGAAGGCGTAGCCGCGGTCGAGCATCGAGAAGCGGTTGGTGTTGAAGCCCGGCGGCGTCGCGATGCCGTAGGCGCCGTAGGAATAGAGGAACAGCTTGCCTTGGCCGTTGCGTTCGAAGCCGCGCCGGTAGACGATCGAGACCGGGATCTGGCGGCCGTCGCGCGACGGCACCATGATCCGCTCGGTGACGTAGCGGCTGGGATCGTAGCCAGACGGGATGCGCTGCACCTTGAGCGTCTCCAGCCGGCCCGCGGCGGGATGAAAATCGTAGACCGTCGGCGGCGTGACCATCGAGCTGTAGGCGAGCCGGTAGGCGGCCGGCGCATATTCGGGATTGCTGCCGAGGCCGACCGTGTAGCTCGCCTCGTTGAAGGGGATGCGCCGCTCGGCGCCGTCATAGGCGCGAAGCCGGATCTGGTCGAGCCCGTCGACCCGCTCGGTGACGGCGAGATGGTCGCGAAAGGCGGTGATGCCGCGCAGATAGGCCGCGTCCGAGCCCGCGATCACCGTCCGCCATTCGCCCGGCCGCGCCGGCGAGGCTTGGGCGAGGCGGAAATTGACATGCTCGTCATTGGTCAGAATCCACAGGCTGTCGTGCGCCGAATCGACCGAATATTGGATGTTCGGCCGGCGCCGGGCGATCAGCGCCGGCGGCGCCTCGGGCGTGTCGGCGGGGACGAAGCGGACCTCGTTCGAGCTGTTCTCGCCGCTGTTGATCAGGATGTAGCGGCGGTCCTGGGTGCGGCCGACGCCGACCGTGAAGGCGATATTCTCGGTCTCCTCGTAGAGCGTGCGGTCGTTCGCGGCCGGCTCGCCGAGCCGGTGCAGCCGGGCGCGGTAGCTGCGCCAATTCTCGTTCACCTCGGTGAAGACGATGGCGCGGCTGTCGCTGGTCCAGACCGGCTGGCCGATGCCGACCTCGGTGACCGTCTCGACGTCGCGGCCGGTGGCGATCTCGCGGATGCGCAAGGAGAAGCGCTCGGAGCCGTCGTCGTCGATCAGCACCGCGGCATAGCGCCCGTCCGGGCTGATCTCCATCGCGCCAAGCCGGAAATATTGCTTGCCGGTGGCCTCGGCCGGCTCGTCGAGCACGGTCTGCTGGTCGCCGCCGGCGACCGGCCGGCGATACCAGATCCGGTATTGCGCGCCGGGCTGGAACGCCCACCAGTACAGCCAGTCGCCGTCGCGGACCGGGACCGAGCTGTCGTCCTCCGGAATCCGCCCGCGCATCTCCTGGAACTAGGTCTCGATCAGCGGCTGATGCGGCTGCATCGCCGCTTCGAAATAGGCATTTTCGGCGCGCAGGTAGGAAAGGACGTCCTCGTCGTCGACGGTCGGATAGGACTGGTCCTTGAGCCAGTGATAGGGGTCCTGCACGGTGATGCCGTGCCGTTCGAAGCTGTAGGGGCGCTGCTCGGCGACGGGCGGCGGGGGAAGCGGGGCGGCTTGGGCGTTTTGGGCGGGCATCGTCTCACTCTGGGTCTGGGCTGCGGCGGGGGCGCCGGCAAGCAGGAGGGCGGCAATTGCGAGGCGCATTCTGGCATCCTGGAATTGAGGCGCCGGGCTGGCGCGGGTAAGGGAACGGCCCTATCTAGCGGCGGATAGACGCATCGGGAAAGACCTATGTCCAGCTACGAGGCGCGCCTGCGCGCGTTGCGCGAGCAATTGAAGGCCGATCGGCTCGACGGCTTCGTCGTGCCGCTCACCGACGAGCATATGAGCGAATATGTCGGCAGCTATGCCCAGCGCCTCGCCTGGCTGACCGGCTTTCAGGGCTCGGCGGGCTCGGCCGTGGTTCTGCCGGAGGAAGCGGCGATCTTCGTCGACGGCCGCTATACGCTCCAGGTCCGCGACCAGGTCGACGGCGATCACTGGAGCTACCAGTCGGTGCCGGAGACCAGCATCGCCGACTGGCTCAAGGCCCACGCGCCCGACGGCGGCCGGATCGGCTACGATCCCTGGCTCCACACCCGGGAATGGGTGACCAAGGCGCGCGACGCGCTCGCCGACAAGGGCGCCGAGCTGGTCGCCGTCCGCCGCAACCCGATCGACGCCGTCTGGGCCGATCAGCCGGAACCGTCGCGGGCGCGCCTGATCGTCCATTCCGACGCTTATACGGGCAAGTCCTCGGCGGCGAAGCGCCAGGAAATGGCCGATTGGCTGAAGGAGCAGCATGCCGACAGCGCGGTGCTCGCCGCGCTCGATTCGATCGCCTGGACGTTCAACGTGCGCGGCAAGGACGTCGAGCGGACCCCGGTCGCGCTTTCCTTCGCGCTCGTCCATGACGACGGCACAGCCGATCTGTTCGTCGCCTCCGAGAAGATCGACACGCAAGTCCGCCAGCATCTCGGCAACGGCGTCCGGGTGCATGAACGGTCCGATTTCGAGCCGATGCTCGCGGCGCTCGCCGGCAAGACCGTCGCTGTCGATCCGGAGCGTTCGGTGGCCGCGATCTTCGAGGCGCTCGACAAGGCCGGCGCCAGGACGATCGCGCGGCGCGACCCCTCGATCCTGCCCAAGGCGATCAAGAACGAGGTCGAGATTTCGGGCCACCGCGCCGCCCAGGCGCGCGACGGCGCGGCGCTGTCGCGGTTCCTCCACTGGCTGTCGGTCGAGGCGCCCAAGGGCGGCGTCGACGAGCTCGAGGCCGCGGCCAGGCTGCAGGCGTTCCGCCAGCAGGGCGGCGACCTGCGCGACCTCAGCTTCGATACGATCTCGGGCGCCGGGCCGAACGGCGCGATCGTCCATTACCGGGTCAGCGAGGCGACCAACCGGCCGCTCGAGATGGATATGATCTATCTCGTCGATTCGGGCGGCCAATATCCGGACGGCACCACCGACGTGACCCGCACGATCATCGTCGGCACGCCGACGGCGGAGATGAAGGATCGCTTCACCCGCGTCCTCCAGGGCCATATCGCCATCGCCCGCGCCCGTTTCCCCGAAGGCACGCGCGGCTCGCAGCTGGACAGCTTCGCCCGCCAGTTCCTGTGGCAGGCGGGCCTCGATTACGCCCACGGCACCGGCCATGGCGTCGGCAGCTTCCTCGCGGTGCACGAAGGGCCGCAGCGCATCTCGCCGGTCGGCAGCGCCCAGGCGGGGGGCGACGAGCCGCTCAAGGCCGGCATGTTCCTCTCCAACGAGCCCGGCTATTACAAGACCGGCGAATATGGCATGCGCGTCGAGAATCTGGTGCTCGTCGTGCCGGTCGAGGTCGAGGGGGCGGAAAAGAAGCTGCTCGGCTTCGAGACGCTCACCTTCGCGCCGATCGACCGCAACCTGATCGAGGCCGCGATGCTGTCTCGGGAGGAGCGGCGCTGGGTCGACGATTATCATGCCGACGTGCTGCGCATCGTCGGCCCGCAGCTCGACGGCGACGCCAAAGCGTGGCTCGAAGCCGCCTGCGCGCCGCTCTGACCACCGCCGTCATCCGCACCATCGTCATCCCGGACTTGCCTGCCCCGGCGCAGGCCGGGGATCCGGGATCCATGAACACGGGATTCGCCTAATCCTCGCTGTCGGTGGTCATGGGTCCCGACTTTCGTCGGGATGACGTCGCGGGATCATCCGCCTCGCGCGCCTGCGCCTTGCGGCGCTTGAGATTCTCGCGGAGCGCTGCGGCGAGGCGTTTCGCCCGATCCTCGTCCTTCCTGGCCATGGTCCGCCTTGACATCATCTCAAGGGAGCGGCCATAGGCCCGCGTCCCCGGAAAGCGATAGGCTGCCGTAGCTCAGTGGTAGAGCGCATCCTTGGTAAGGCTGAGGTCGTGAGTTCAATCCTCACCGGCAGCACCATCGCC